>Ga0099826_10000186_pt1 | contig 26155 bp, 12 predicted proteins | sample Mtrugardesep15_FD_76830 | JGI IMG/M metagenome (GOLD analysis project Ga0099826, IMG submission 76830) | Root nodule microbial communities of legume samples collected from California, USA - M. trunc garden sep15 | ecosystem: Host-associated > Plants > Roots > Nodule | place: USA: California... | reverse complement strand
TATCAACTAATCGTCATGAGAAAGAGACATTAGCTGGCCTCCAGGAAGTCAAATCTGAAGCAGCATTTCCTTCAGAAGCCATGAAGAATTCTGAGAACGGAGCATCAACTAATTATCATGAGAAAGAGACATTAGCTGGCCTCCAGGATGTCAAATCTGAAGCAGCATTCCCTCCAGATGAAGCCATGCAGAATTCTGAGAACGGAGTGTCAACTCATCATCATGAGAAAGAGACATTAGCTGCCATAAAGGAAGTCAAATCGGAAGCAACATTCCCTTCAGATGAAGCCATGCAGAATTCTGAGAACGGAGTGTCAACTAATCATCATGAGAAAGAGATATTAGCTGCCATCCAAGAAGTCATATCTGAAGCAGCATTCCCTTCAGATGAAGTCATGCAGAATTCTGAGAACGGAGTGTCAACTAATTATCATGAGAAAGAGACATTAGCTGCCATCCAAGAAGTCAAATCTGAAGCAGCATTCCCTTCAGATGAAGTCATGCAGAATTCTGAGAACGGAGTGTCAACTAATCATCATGAGAAAGAGACATTAGCTTCCATCCAAGAAGTCAAATCTGAAGCAGCATTTCCTTCAGATGAAGTCGTGCAGAATTCTGAGAGTGGAGTGTCAACTAATCGTCATGAGAAAGAGACATTAGCTGCCATCCAGGAAATCAAATCTGAAGCAGCATTCCCTTCAGATGAAGCCATGACGAATTCTGAGAACGGAGTCTCAACTAATCATCGTGAGAAAGAGACATTAGCTGCCATCCAGGAAATCAAATATGAAGCAGCATTCCCTTCAGAAGAAGCCATGACAAATTCTGAGAACGGAGTCTCAACTAATCATCATGAGAAAGAGACATTAGCTGCCATCCAGGAAATCAAATCTGAAGCAGCATTCCCTTCAGAAGCAATGACGAATTCTGAGAACGGAGTCTCAACTAATCATCATGAGAAAGAGACATTAGCTGGCATCCAGGAAATCAAATCTGAAGCAGCATTCCTTTCAGAAGTCATGAAGAATTCTGGGAGCGATATATCAACTAATCTTAATGAGAAAGAGATGTACCAGTCGTTTGTTTTGAATAATCAAGAGAATTTTGAAAGTGGGAAGTTAACAGAATTGCAATCCAAAGAGATCAATATTGGGAATGTTGTCACAGAAGTGTCATTTGCTCCCGAGGGATACATACTGGAGATGAGCGTGGAGATGAACAAACAGAATTGCAATGGAGATATGGTCTCTGGCGAATGATTGTACTGAGAGATGGGTTTTGAGGCTTCAAGTATTAATATTAATTATTATTTGAATGATTACAATGGAAGAAAGATCCAACTAGGAGCAGACATTCATTAGAGGATTAGGAAAGCTTGAGGATTTTCAACATTTTTTCTTTGTTGGTGCGTCACTCAGGAAAATAGAGTATAGGCTATGATATATGAACCAAAGCAAGTTGATAATTTATAATTGATTATGGTGCTTTAAACCATTTATTTACTTATGGTAATGCACTGTTATATTGAAGCTATCTTGTGTTTAATACAGAATGAATGCAAAAAAAAACCTCTAAAGCATCCTCTGCCTTCTCTCTAGCAATTCACCGCCTTCCAACTTCCAATCTCTTCTCTTCCCTTCTAATCCAAATTGGAATTCCACCATGTAGATGTAGCTTCGTGGTGGTGCGACAGTTGAGATAGCTACCCGCGCCACCCTTACCAGTTCTTCTAGAGGGCTGCCCCGGAGGTCTTTGGTGGTTATTGTATTGCAGCCGCTATCACGACGTTGTTTAGAAGCCTTCGTTCTGGTTTGGTTTCTTTTCACCACCGTCATCTCCGTTGGTTCATTTTTGGGTGGTTCCAAGGCGGCGGATGGTTTCATGCTGATCTATGGTCGCCGCTGCCGTCGACGGTCCAAACAATGTTCATTTTGTTCATTGCGGCTCTCTCAAACCCTTTCAGATAGGCTCCATCAACGCTGTAGTGTTCAGTTCCGGTTTTGTGTTTCATATCCGACATCATATCATTGAATTGCAATGGATTGCTGTCTTGTCTTTAATTTCTTGATTCTATTCCAGATTTGTTGAGATCTTTAGGGTTCAGAGTTTTGGATTTGCTTCTTCTGCACTGAGTTTGATATGGTTATATCTGATTCAATCCTCTATGAATGAATTTGGAATGATTTGGCTAGAAATGACCATACTTGCCGTAAGTTGTGGATTGGGGGAAATTGTTACCGCGTTGACGGTCAATTTCAGACACCGTTCCTCAAGAGATGAGTATGTGCTCGTCTATGATTTGCTATAATGTTTTTTTTTTTTTGGTTACATTTGCTATATGTTTTAGGATTTTTACACATTTTTTTATCCAATCCGGTTTCGCTCCACGTGTTGGGTTCGGTGGTTGTGTTTGGTTTGTATTGTCCCTATGCATATGGTTTCATAATCTGGATTTTTGTCGGGTCTGTTTTACCACTTTTGTATCATTTGTTTTAATACCTTTTTAGGGCTGATTTCGTGGTTGTTGGGTTAGGTTCATATTCTCCAACTTTTGTACTTTTATTTATTTATTTATTTATTTTGCTTAAAAAACAATACAAAACGGATGCGTGGATGTGTTGATACTAAACTATAAAGTTGAATGTGGAGTCTCAGGAGATAAATTAACTAATCATAAAGGAACTTCCACATAATTAAAGAAACAACTAAAGTTGGTTTTTTTCTTTCTTTCTTTTCTTGTATAAGGCAAACGATGAGCCGAGGAGTACATTATAATATTCTAATAATGTTGCCCAAAAAGTTTAGAGGATTGTATACATAACATAGTCTAATTTTTTTAGTGAAATAAACATGTAATTATATAGTTTTTGTATGTATATCCGTAAAATAAAATCCTTTTGTAAAAACATCTTAGTGGGAGTCTGACTAAGTTAGGTCTGGATGCTTTGATGAGGACCTACTTAAACCATCAAGTAACTAGAAATGATCATAATCCAATTAAGTTACACTCGGTTGAGTGATTTACGGTTACTACCATAGTTAAGGTTGGTTTGCTTGTACAAAAAACATTCATTGATCACATGTGTTTCCAACTGATTCATGATCTCTACTAGTGATTTTTCTCTATAAAAGTTATACTTAACCTCAATCAATTTCTAGATTTGCTCTAAGAACTCAATACAAATAGATGCTAGTCAATGTGAAAATGGTTTTTCTACCTTTAAAATCAAATTATTTAGATAACAGAGATTGATTGGTTAGAGAGATACTTAATTTCTTTAAACAAATAAAATAGAAAAATTATGTCAAGTCAATTGCTAAGTATTATAAATTAGAGTTTTTTTTCTTATGTTTTAAACTTTCCTTTGAGTAAAAAATAAGAGCTTTCTTACCATGCTTACAAGAGAGATGATGGTTGGAAAATTAATTAGTAGAATTCTGCCACAATAAAGTAATAAATTTAATTTGTATATAATGATAGTGTAAATAGTTCTATATAGTCATTCATTAAAATCTAGTTTTTTTATCGAGTCAAAATCTTTTAAGTATTCTTTTTATTAAATCGAGTATCCTTTGTATACAATTGTAAAGACTAATCTCTCGAGTCAGGTAGAACTACGACGATTGTCAAATCTCTCTCTCTCAAGAAATTTAACGATTACATTTGCTGACTAAATTCAAACTTCAAATATCTAGTTAATTAAAAAGAGAGTCTTTAGCGTCTAATCTAAATACTCTTATATGAAATATTAAGTATGTAGAAATATATTAGTACATAAAGATTATCTCAAGTAAAAATGTGTAAATTATTAAGTTGAACACTTTTATTAAGATTCAAGTAATAGTTAAGTTTTGCTCAAAAAAAAAGTAATGGTTAAGTTAAACACTTTTACTAGGATAGTTAAAGCCAAGTGGTGTGTATAAGTCTAAAAAATTTACAAGATATTTACGATCCGTATTATTTATCTTATAAGTCACATATAGTTGTACTTATCGCTTAAGGACTTAATTTTAAGTAATATAATTATACTTCTCTATAAATATCATATTGGACATTTTTGTAAAATATTTGTACTAGATCTCATTCTAGACCATCCACATAGGATTTCCGTTGTCAGCCACCCTCCCGCTGCTCCTTCCGATTCGCCAACTACCTCTCTCTACTCCGCATCGCGCCGCCGTAGATTCTCTGCACCGCCTCTTCCCTCAGCTACTTCGCTTCAACTTCTAACTAAACCACACAAAAACCCTCACTCGAACAAAATGCACGGTCGACCTCGCAAACCGTTGAAGGAAGAAGATGAATCAGTTTTATCAGCCAAAGCTGAAAAGCTTCTTTCACTTCAATCTCAATTCCTCGCCAATCACCAAAATCGCATGTACGTTTGTTTTTTCATTCTTCTCTTCTCTTTCGCTTAGTTTTATTTTGTTTTTTATTTTCGTTTTGATTTTATTTGAATAAATCTGGTTGCAGTTATACCAAAGAAGCTTTATATTTGAGCGCGAAGCTTCTAGAAATTAATCCAGAATGTTACACAGCTTGGAATTACAGAAAACTCGCCGTTCAACGCAATCTCTCGCAATCCGATTCCGATTCCGCTGCATCTCTCTTTGATCAGGAGCTCAAAGTGGTTAGATTTTTTTATTTTATTTACTTTTTCAAGTAATTGAATTGAATAATATAGATGTAGATTTAATGTAAAATTCCAACAATGTTCTATGTGATTGCAAAATGTGGAATTGTGATTGGTTATTTTGTATTGATTTTGTACTGTTTAGGTGGAGAATGCGTTGACAAAGAATTTCAAGTCCTATGGTGCATGGCATCATAGAAAATGGGTGCTTAGCAAGGGGCATTCGTCCATAGATAATGAATTGCGCCTTTTGGATGGTTTTCAGAAGGCTGATGCACGGAATTTTCACGCTTGGAATTACCGAAGGTTAAATATTTATCCCTTTTGATAAAAAAGAAAAGGAATTTGCAATTTGAGAGGCTGATGATGACACTTTTTGTTTTGATATTACTTTCAGATTTGTTACTGCACTAATGAAAAGATCAGATGAGGATGAGTTGAAATACACAGAGAAAGTGATAGGGGTTAATTTTAGTAATTACTCTGCGTGGCATAATAGGAGGTATGCTAAAAACACACTCTTTCAACAGATCATTACGGTGATTGTTGAAACTGTTGTATGTGTTTCTTCAATGCAATATTGCTCATTTTAATATATTTGTCATAAACTCTTTTGCTTGTCTTTGAAAAGGCATTGAAGTTCAATGTTAAGAACGATGTTGTATGATACATAGTTTTATTACATATCTTCCTTACATATTGGCGTGCACAAGATTGATTTGTTCACTTATGTTTGCTTTATTATTTATGTCCTGGAAACAAACATTGATATCTATCTAGGATATGTACTGGTATTTATGTGTGATAAGTTGTGGCCAACAGCAGCGGTTTGATTGCATGCCTACACCCATCTAGGTATTTGAAAAAAATATTCTTTTAGTATGGTCAATAATCAATTGGCTGCTACCTTTGGAGCATTCTAGAAGATTCTCATAAACAATCTCATTGTATATCGTTGCTTGTATTTAAAAGTTTAACCCTTCTGGTGATTCCAAGATCTTGAATGATCATCATACATGATGCAATGCATTTTATCATTTGAATATGAGAGATGTTTCAACAGTGCAAGGAAGTTTTTGGTCTGTGTGTACTACATACAGGCCATATGTACTATGATTTTATAGTAGCAGAATCGTTTTTTTCGTTTTGCATTCAGTATTTTTTTTTTGTAGTCAACAAATTACATTCTTTAAGATTTTGTTTAATGTGGCTCTTGATTAACCAATTATATTGATACATGTTCCATTCCATTGATAATTTTTCAGCGTGCTTTTATCTAATTTATTTAAAAGAAAGGCCGAAGGATTTTCCCATAAAGAAAAGGTTTTGCAAGAGGAGTATGAGCATGTCGCCAGTGCTATTTTTACTGATTCAGATGATCAGAGCGGTTGGTTTTATCATCTTTGGCTTATTGATCAAACCGTGAAAAATGATTCTCCTCTACTCGTTTCATCTTGGCCATCTCATGGAGCTAATATAACCCTGAATGGAAACAACCATCTACACGGTTCTGGTTTGTCTCTGTTGAATAGTACAATATCAGACACTAAAACACTTCCAGTAATTCTATATTTCAATCAAGCTGTTGAAGGTGTCAACTCGTCTACAGTGGCTGTTAAATCTGAACTCTTGAAGGAAGATCTTGTTTGGAAACCACTTTCTACAAATAACTCGAGTACTGCTCAAGTTTGGGTTGTGTACCTAAACATTGGAAATATGGAGCTCAAACTATCCAAAACCTATTCTATAGAGATCACCGTTGGACACTCTACGGGTATTTTATCTTCAAATGGATATCATTATGGGGATCCATCCCAAATTACTTTTGAAGTGTGTGTACAGACTGCTCATACAGAATCTGTTGATGGGCAACGTGGAAAGTTGACTTCATGGAAGGACAATGATTTCCGAAAAATTTATCATTTTGAAGAATCAAATTCTGCTGTATCTGCTGATCACCGTATTCCAACAACTTCCAATTGGTGCATGGAGGCAATTCATAAAGAAATAACTAATTTTCAAGAATCGCTGTCAGACTGGTATGGTGGATCTGATAAATGTATTGCTTTATGGTTTGAGATGCCACCTAGTAAGTTCTTGTCTCGTATTTTCCAGTTATATTTCAATTTGAAGTTGTGCTTTGTTTGATTTTTGCAGTAAAATTGGAAAGCTTACACTTGCAAGACTTTTGACTGCTCTTGATTTGTTATCACCCCAACATGATAAAAGAAAAAATCATACCGAAGAAGTTCTCAAGCTTTACACCGAGCTGATGAAGTTGGATCCAACACATTCTCTATACTACAAGGATGAGCACAGTCTGGTATTACTTCAGCAGGTAATTTACTCTGTTTCAGCATTGAACATATTTTAGTGTATTTATTTTTAATGAATTTTCTGGAAGAAAAAAAAAACAAAAATTTCTGTGATTCTAATCTGGATATGAGAAAAAATGTGGAAACAAATATACTTTATAGCCAACTCCGTGCTTGAAAAAAATGTGTTAACGAGTTGGAGTGTTAGTCTAAGTCAAAGAATAAGATAAGGAATTAAAGAAATGGAACAATTCAAACCATTTAATGTTCGTGAGATTGCTCAACAGTCAAAAGAAAAGTTTATGCTGAAATAGGAAAAGAGAGAAGTACAAAGATTTTATACCAAAACATGATGGAGAATATTTGAGTTAATGGGCTGTGACAAGGCCTATAATTTATGCTCCGCGCACAATTGTAGAATTTGCTATCTTAATTTCTGATGGGAGCATCTCTGCCTCTTACATGCACAACTGATAATTTACTCTTTCTGCGGTTCTTCTGGTTTTGAGACAAAAAGTCAAAAAGAAAATACTTAAGAACAAACTCCGAGCTTGAATTCTCAGAATGAATGTAATTTTCTACTTGCTTTTTTTTTTGTCAACAGTTTTTTTTCTATGTAAATGTACTTCAATTTAGAAGCTTTTCTGAAGCAACGCTTGTAATATTTCAAATTTTTTATTCCTTCTATCATAGATAATTTTATTTGTTCTTCTTTGAGGATTATGCAGATAACTTCAACTAGAGAGTCTTTAATACCATATTGCCACTACTATAAAGACGCGTCAGAAACAAATACTAGTTATGTCTGTCTACGGTTACAAAACCTATCGTTGTCACGGATGGGGTCCTTTGAGAATTTACTGTGGGTGCAAATGCTAGATCTTAGCCACAATGAACTTCGATCAATTGAAGGTAGAAATTCCATAATTTATAAACTTTTTATATCTTACCTTTTCCCTCCACTCAAACATCACTATAATTTAGTTATTATTACTGGTTTCAACATAAACTCTAATTTGCCACTGTGCTTGATCCTGCTGTTGCTCAAGTCATCCACATTTTGCTAACCCAAGCTTTAATGAGAATATTGATGTTAATGGTTGAATGAAAATTAATAAATTCACTTTCATCAGTTTCTTGCAATATCCACTTTGCTTATCACTTATGGCAATTTTAGCTGTTACCATTGCGATTAAGAAGTTGGAAGAGGGTCTGACACTGAATTTTTTGACAGGATTGGAGGCCATGCAACTTCTATCTTGTTTAAATCTGAGTCATAATAAATTTGGTAGTTTTACTGCCTTGGGGCCTCTCAGATCGCTCAAGTCACTTAAAATGTTGAATATCTCTTGCAATGAGCTAGGCTCTCACTCAATTGACACACGAAGATACCTATGCTCTTCTCCTTTAGCACATAGTGAAGTGTTTGCCTGGGACCGTTTTGAAATCCTTCGTGGCGGTTATAGTGCCACAAAGTTTTGGGAAGCTTTCTTGATATTTGAAACCTTGAACTTGACTGATTTGAACATAGCAGGAAATGCAGTTGCTGATGAGACCTTCACGTCATTTATCGTCAAAGTTTTGCCTACACTAAAGTTGCTAAATGATGAAGAGTTACAATGACCTTTATTGGCTTTTAAGGATACAGTTTTATGCTTCTGGTATAAAGGGGAGATATAGTTTATGAAGAAGACGATTCACTGTGTAAAACCTGTATTTGATAATGGACATTTCTTTAACCGTTTAACTTTTGGTCCTTGTTGTCATCACAGGTGTGGATATTGGTAGTATGATTCCACATGTAAAGCTGGGTAACTTATTTTACTCACCATCAACACCAAATTATGTCTCTGATAATTGATATCCCTTTGTTCAAATCTCGCTCCTTTGTCTTAGCAATGAAGGTGCAATTTGTATGATCCTTGAGATTGTACGATCTTTAAAATGCATCAGTTTTTTTTTTTTTTTAATGAATGATATGCCGTACGTTAAAACTTAGAAATAGTTAAAAAGGGAAAATTTTCATTCAACAAAGTACTCAATTTCACATGTCTTAAAGTGATGTATACATTGATGAGAACAACCGAGTAGAAACCAACACTATGGATAAACAAATTTATTTATTTTCATTTCAGAACAGCTTTGATGTTACTGATATACTGCTTGAGCCTTCACTGAGCACCACCTTATTTGCTCCTTATATCCTGCCAAAGCCACGAAACACTGAAATGACATGGTGCATAGCTAATGAAACACCTCTCCAACAGACATTCTTCACCAATAGATGTTCAAGACAGCTCCTTATCTTTTGTTACATTGCTGAATCAAACTCAATAGACAAAGTTAGTACTAGAGACAATCGGTGGTATGAATCCTATTGTTGTTGATGAAAAAAGTTAAACGACTCTACATCAGATCTATAAACAAAATGTTGGTCAATACTCAGAGTCAAAACTCTTGAGATTATTTTATACTTCTATTTTAAAGTGAAAATCAATATACCCTAGTGCTTCGTTAAAAAAAAAAAAAAATACTCTAGTGCTTGTCCAAAAAAAAAATCACAAGGGTGAAAGGAGATGAGGTTGAAATTATAAAGCAGTAATAAGTTAAATTACGTCCACTAATACAAACCCACGAGTGAAGACTCGTTTTAATTATACCAAAAATGTGAGGACCAAAGTTCATGGAAAAAAAACTTTTAATCTTGTAAAAAAAAATTGAGACAACTTAATGCCTGAATTTTTTTTTAAGATACGATGATTAAACTGTTTAAGTAAGGACCAACTTAAGTCTCATAATTGTTTTCAATGACTAAAATAAGTTTTCAATCAAAAAATATTTTTTGTCAATCAAAAGCTAAAAAGAGGAAATAAGTGAAGGGACAAAACAACGAAATAAAGGCACTAATAATAATTAATAAAATTAATTTTCAATCATTTGAAGCTTAAATGCCACGCTTCCTAACTCCAAAGGCTTGGCCTAGTAGTAAAAAGACAGGTTTTAAATCCGAGAGAACCCGGGTTCAAATCCCACTAGTGCCTTTGGAGGGAGGTAAATGTAATTTCCTTTATAAATGTTTTTTGAACTCAAAGGTCTTCCCTGTTTTGGACTGGGGCACCATCCCCTCACCCTAAAAAAAATGCCACGCTTCCATGGATTCACAATCACGTCATGAAAATTGCAAGTGAAAAGGTCAAAAAAACCATTTTCACAAGGCAGAGCAAAAGTTCCACGGAAGAGATGCAGACACCTTATTAAAATTTGGTAAATTAAAATACAAAGATTGGGCATTGATAGAAGCAAGCAACATCCCATGTGGCTTCATGTTTTTGGAAGAGAATAATACTAGCAAGTAGCAACGACTCCTTGCTAAATAGAACGGATAAGGAAAAACAGTAGCAAGAAACAAAAGTGTGGAATTCTAGCCATGTGAAAGACTTTTCTTAAAATTGACAAATTCAAACTAAATACCAAATTTTCAATATTGACATCCAAGTTACTCGTTCCAACAATTTTAGATAATCAATCAGCATCATAGTTGTTAAATTAAAAATTTGAGAATGTTAAACTTAACTTTTTATAAAACGTTGTGTAAATATTATTTAATTAAATGTCAAAACTTAAATTCTTAAGACAAGTTCTAATTATAGGTACCTTGACAATGGTTAGCAAGACCTTCAAAAAGATTTTTTCGTCCAAATTAAAATGTAAGAGATTGTTTTAAGTAACATATTTCACAATTAAAAACAACTTCCGATATGTTAAAAGATTATTATTCTGACCACTCGTTAAACAGAGTATAAACGGAGTTCACGTAGTCTCACTCTATAACTCACCTTTTGAATAATTCGTAGTTCAACTCCAAACTGCGATTGTGGCATGGAAAATTAAAAAAAAAAAATCTTTATAAATCTGTAAATAGCAAGTACTATATGGTTTCTATTTTTTGTTTTGCCATGTTGCTGTGAGCGGAGCTTTATCTACACGTAAAAAAGAAGCTATCTGTGCTTTTTATTTGAAATGTTGTTGGAGTCTTGGAGAAGTTGGCTCGCTTTTTTATTAAAATTGTTACGAAGGAATGAGATTAAAATTTCAATTAGAATCCAAATAGCAGAGAAGCGACAACTTCATTAGTTAATCGATTATATGAACCTAACTTTTCACACTTGAACAGATTAACTAAAACGCGCCAGAATCATTTATTAACCCTCTCTTAACTCTTCAGTCTTTTTAATTGAACATTTAACAACAACGATTTTAGTTACTACTACGATATACTACTTATAATCTGAAAGAAGCTTATACAAAAAATCGATTATGAACCCAACCTGTTAAGTGCTTCTACAGGCACAGAATACTGTGGCGCCAATTCATGAGCTTCCTTATAAGCTTTCTTCGCTTCCTCATCCATCTTCTTCCCTTCATAACACTCTCCCAACGCACACCAAGCTTTCGCGTTCTTCGGACTCAAAATCACCGACTCAGTCAAGTCAGCTAACGCCGAGTCAACTCGCCCGCGTTCAGTCGTCGCCAGTTTCAACTCAGCTCTCTTAAACAACGCATCACCACGTTCACCTTGTTCAAGCGAACCGGCGGCGAGAGGAGACAACGCTGCATCCAATGATTCAAGAGCGGAAGTACGGAAACCTTGAAGATCGAGAATCATAGCTTTGAGAAGATACGAAGCGGCGTCTTTTGGATCGAGTTCGATCGCTTTTTCGGCTTCGCCTAAGGCTTCGTTTGCGAGGTTGTTGATGGCGGATCTGGATTTGTTTTTGGAAGATCTAGCTTGTGTGAGAAGCTGAGCGCCACGTACGAAGTGACGCTTTGCTTTGATTGCTTTTCGGTTTTGGAATCGGAGTTTTGCGAGGAATTTTTGTGGAATTCCATGCATGCTGAGGAAGATTAAAGCCATTGCAAGGATCATGATGACTTGTAAACCGATGTCGCGGTACATCGCTTGTTTCTCTGTGATCTCCATTTTTTCCGATGAGAAATTTTCTCCGACGAGGGTGTTAGGTTTTTCTGGGGGTGTGAGAAGAAGAATAAGTGTGAGTGTGTGTGGAATTCAAAAGTTTATAGATTCAATAGTTTAAGTTCAACTTACCTTAGACGGCAGCCGCCACGCTTTTCTTTTTGTTTTAATTTAGAAAGAAAAAAAAAAGCTTATCTTTTATCGCAAAAGAAAAATATCATTATAATTTTTCTAGAAGAAATTTGATAGGATAAACGACCAATTTGATGTTTTTTTTTTAATGCAAATCAGATTTCTTTTGCATTCAATTTTATAGACTAATTCATTCCTCTAAAAAAAATCTCATAGACCAATTCTTTAAATTGGATTGAACAGTAAAAGATGTCATATCTATAATTTAATGTTGTTGTATTTTTAAAATTGAATTTGCATCAAATTTCTAGTCAAATTAAAAGACATTTATCTCGTTGAATTGTTATATTATAATCATTGAATGCATTTTATTAATATTTTTGTCTTTAATCTGTCTGTAGATACTAGTAATTTAACTATAAATTTGTTATTTTATGTTTTTTGAACAAGAATTTGTTTTTTATGTTAATCAATTCAATCAATAAAATTATTAATAAAAGAGGTAAAACAGCTTTGTGTCCAATTTCAATATGACACAACTTCTCACGTATTTATAAAACTTTGTTTTCTCCAATAATAGGAAGAGTTATGTAATGTAGTAATTCGATGAAGAAAAAAAACAGACGATTTCTATAAAAATAGATATTATTGTTAGGTATGCGCATAGAATAAAAAGAATATTAAAATATAATTTATTAATTAAATTATAAATAATAAATAAGTGGACCTTAGACACGAGTTCAGCTATCTTAATCACTGAAAGTCAAGAAAGATGTGCTACCTTTGGGGTCCACTCTTTCTTCTTTTAATTCTATCATCACAAGATTGTTTTAGAAAAAATATGTGAATATCTCTTTTTGGGTCAAACTTTTTCTCTTTTGGCCTGAAAAATCAATAACACTCGTACATATTCTTGGACTTACCTGTGGTGTGGCATTTACTAACCTGCTCGGAAAGAAATGAGTAATTAGATTTGTTTTTTTAAGGTTTTTTTCTATGTTATTTTTAATGAATTGTGGTCCAAGAATATGAGTTATTTTTTCTATGTTTTTTTTTAAGGAAGTTACTTTTTCTATTTCCTAGTAAATGTTAGGAAAATGGTAGGCATTTTCTATGGTCCGTGCATTTACTAGGTCTTAGGTCTTTTCCTAGCTCTAGTGCACGGACGATGCAGATGCTGCCACCATAAATAGATGTAAACTATGACCTCACATTCTATGTAGACTAACTACTCAAACCTGACAACAATTTCAATGATATAATCACCATTTTAAAAGATTGAAATACTTTGCTAAATGAAAAACAATCTGATCTCAATCATAACTCATTTGTTTGATTGAAGAATAATCTCGTAACATTTCTACTTATACGTCTTTCTTATAAATTGGAAATCATCATTTTCTAAGCAAGAGAAATGAAGAGAAATGATATCGGTTGATTCTTCGAGCAAGCAAAGACATCGAACGGAGTTTCATTCAATGATGAAATATGCTTCAAAATGGTTGAAATTGTCATTATGTTTAGGTAGTTTGTTCCTAGAGACGGCAACGTGCACCAACAATGAGGATATAAGTGTTTGAAGGATGACTTTCCATTGTGTTGACAAGGAGAGAAATAGAATAACAAATAACCCAATTATAAAGGGACTCTCTTTCACTTCAACAACTAGCGGGTTCCATAATTTGATTAGAAAAAAAAGTACATAAAAATTCGTCACACCATCTCAAATTCATGTGTTTTTTTTTCTTTTCAATTTTGTTTTATTTATTTTTTAAATGTATATATTAAAATACATATTAATAGACTCTTTTTAGTTTATTACCATTAAAGACGTCAAATCATTAATATTTATTTTATTAAAAATTTATAAATAAATTATGTATATACGTAATTCTTTAAGGATCCTTTTTAATTTATTACAATTGTGGATGCTTTTACAAAATATGCACACATATAATGGAAGAGAGAGGATGATACTATTGTCATATTTGATCAAGCTTCAAAAATGTCTGAGAGACAACACCATCTTTGAATAGTATGCGAAGAACAATCAAAGAGAGTTAAAAATCATGGGACCCACATTTTTGTTTCTTGTTGTATGTTTGAAGAATGGTCAGATAAGACCATCCACAATGGTTGTTTTTATCTCCATAAGCATAGGTGCTACCATGGGAAGGAAAAGATTTCATGGATTAATGAGAAGAGTCTCAGATAAGCGGTCACTTTTGTGGGTCACGCACCTCTTTAATGTTAAAAAAATTAGATTAGATGGATTAGATGCAATGATAGAATATTTGATAAATGATTAATGGATCTCACTTAAGAAAATTGCATGAAATGTTAGATCGAAAAGATTAAGTCTTTATTAAACATTATTGTTAAAAAATTATAAATAAACAATGTGTATATGTGAGACTCATTTAAACAAAAAAAAAAAAAAAATTTCTCTATTATGGAGGTTCTAAATGGCTTATTTATTTTATACTAACACTAGCGTTAATATGGGTACTTTGTTTGTTCTCAAAAACAATATCGAGTATAGTTGATTAAAAGGTAAATTAACATTTTAATTTTTAATTGAACAAATTAATTCTGACTTTGAGGGTGGAATCCACGACAAAAAATTTAATAATACTACATTCCAAATGTTAATTTATTGACAAAATTATACTATTTGTCATTCAACTTAATTAACACTTTTTCTTACAAAAAAAAGTAACACTTTTGTCTTTTATCTTTTTTGTTCCTATTTAGTCTTTTATGTTATAAAATGTCAATAAAGTTTCCTTTTTTCTAATTTTTTTTTTTAAAAAAATCATGAAAAACTCATCAAACTCATAAACAAACCCAAATCTTCATCATACAAATCAAAAAACTCAAATTTCACTGAAAAAATACTCATTGAAAAAGACAAGATATTGTCATTTTAAAACATAAAGACTAAATTGAGACAATAAAAAAGATAAACGACGAAAGTGTTACCAGAAATTAAATGACAAATATTTGTCTAATTTATTATGCTTGTAGAATATCATTTTCAAAACACAACTTTCTTGTGTAGCACTTCCCACATGATCACATTGCAATGTTACGTAACATTTTTTATGAAAACAATGTTACAAAACATAGATCCTCCAATATTTCAGACCTCAAGTTATCCACAAAGGAGCTTGAGGTCAGGAGCTTATTAATATATATGTTCAGACGCTCGGGAACCCCATAAGACATGGATCCTCTATAGCCGTATGGTGTTACAGCCGTAGGAACTGTTAAATTTAGAGAAAGAAATAACTCTAGGGATTTCACTCTTTAAATCTAATGGTCTCTACAACCGCAATCGCAAATTGTAGAGGATCCAAGAAAGCACCTATTTGAGCCTTTAAATTGCAATATACAGTTGCAAACAGCCAAGGTTCTGTCATTCAGATAATATACGACCACCAATGTTTCCTTATTAGTTCAACAAATTTCAGCAACAAGAAAACCAATTATGGGTTGTGAGTATCACCCATTTGTATCATCTCTGTTGGAGACTTCAGGAGCTTCCTTAGTGACTCAATTATGCCTCCGAAAGATGGGCGTTGAGCAGGGTCACTGCCAAGTAAACAAAACAATGCTTATAGAACCATAAAAAAAGAAGAAAAAAAACAGCAGTTGACCAAACAAAATAACATGAACTATTCTGATCTGTGCTAGGAATCTCTATTCTCCAATTAAAAACAGCAGTTGCTAAAATCAATTTTAACCCGTCAAGTCAACACTCATAACAAAGCCTCACTTGTTCTACTCTATGGAAGTTTGAAATTCATGCTGACTACAAAAACTATTCGCAATATTATTGTCAGGAGCCAGGACTGAACAATAAGTATTCCAAAATTTTGAATTCCCTCTATAACTTTCTTGCTCTAAAGTCACAATTATTAGTAATAAATATGTTTGTTCATAGAACAAAAACAAATAAATGATGTGTTTTTCTATATACTACTAGTAGTATAAAATTGAATCAAATAATAGGTCAAACATGTTGACAATGTTTTTAATAAAAATTGGCATTACTATAAACTTACTCAGCCCAACAAGATTCCATGAGGGAGGCCAATACTGGGGAGATGTTTGAAGGGATAGCAAGCTTCCTATTCTGGAAAGCAACAGCTCCAACCACCTGAGAGTTCACATGATGGTTGTTATTTTTCAAAATCCATTGCTAAAACTGGAAGTTTCGTATGCAAGTTCACATGTATACCTCTCCACTACATGCCCTTCTAATTTTATTTTATTTTTTGCAAATGAACTTTACAGTATACACATTAAACAAATATTTGGCTACAAATATTTACAATTTAGACCATAACACCCATTAAGTTTACCTGGGGAGGGTTAAGTCCACTCCATGGCTGTTGCATGGTCACAAGTTCCCACAGGATAACTCCAAAACTGTATACATCAGCTTTCTCATTCGAAGGTTCTCCACGAAGAAATTCCGGGGCCATCCACTCAGGCTAAAAATAAAATAAACTGTTACAAATTTATTGAAAGTGAGGTACCTGAAGTAAAAACTCAACGGGTGAAATATTTAGAAAAAAATACCAATTTGACTATTAAAAGGAATTTGCCTCTATGTGTATGCTAACATGCAAAATCTACCAACTCCAAATACAGGATACTAAGTTCAATGTTACTTTCATGCATGCCTAAAAATGCATATTATTCTCATAAAAAAGACTTACCAACATCAAATGATTAACATCCATAATACTAGTCATATATCAGAAACACAATAGTATCATTGGTCTTAGGACAGTATTGGTACAAAAGGATATGAAGTAACAATTATTTTTTCTGCATGAATGCAAACTTGAGAGTGCTACTCAAACACAGAAGGAATTAAAGAAAGAAAAGAAGTGGACAATTCACAACTCACAAGTTAAATTGATGGAAAATTATAACTTAATGAAGCTTATATCATTACGCTGATGAATACAGAGTCAGAGACTTAACTGTTCCGGCAACAGATTTTGAGGGTATGAAAGTGTTTGCCTTAAATCTGGACAATCCAAAATCACAAACCTATGGATGAAATGAGAAAGGAAATCACCGACTTGTACAAAATTTTATGAATTCTCATAATAAACTACTAAATCAGTTTCATTCCACCTTCACAGTCCAATTTTTGTCCACTAACAAGTTTGGGGATTTGAGATCCCAGTGCACGATTGGAGGTTTCAGACAATGGAGATAATTGATTCCTTTAGCCTGAATCAGATGAACAATATATCATGTACAAGATAACTATTTACTGAAATAAATTAACAATATATGACACAAACCACATCCAAAGCCATCCGTAATCTTCTCCTACTATCCAAAATTTCACCAGATGCTGGCCTATGTATTAGGCGGTATAAACTACCTCTGTCAAAAATGTACCAGGAACGGTAAGAATTTCACATCTTCATGCAAGAATACAATAATATGATCAATGATATAAGAAGTTGATTGTTTTACCTAGGCAAATACTCTGTCACTATTGATAGATTGGGGCATGTTGTGACTGCACCCATGAAGAGCACCACATTTGGATGGCGAACACGTTTCATTATTGCAACCTAAATCAATGCAAATACCAACTTGAATATAACTAGCTTTTTTTCACAATTTAATAGAGTGGGGAAAATAAATGGGTTTTTTAAGAACAAGTTTAAAATTTTATCTCATTATGTTCAAACTAGTATTGGAGAAAATGATCATACAAGTTTCAAGCATGACAGTAAAACACATAATCAATAATTTCAGTGTGCTTCATAAACTATGCAATGTTGTGACTGTTACCAAGTAATAGCATAAAAGTATTTTTGGTGAACCTGCTGGTATCCTCTTGCTGGAGCCTCTTAGTTAATACAATCCAAATCACAGACAAATACAGTAATGAGGAAACTCAATACATTTGTATCATGAATACAATCAATACATACCTCTCTCAGAAATTCCTTCAACTGATCATCATGGAAATCCTGAATTGTTAAAACCTTGACTGCAACATCCTGCAATTTATAAAATAGATAAACTATTCAAAACAAATATACACACACATGGAGACACATGCAAACATATAAGGTGAGGAAGATACAATTGTTCCATGATAATATTCAACGACTGAACCAATAAAATTCAATATGCACAAGCTGTTAAGAGGAGTATCTATGACGAGTTGCTTTGGAGTGAGCAGATCTCCATACACATAAACTGTGGCCATTGGCCAAATAATGTATTTCAGATACAACATAAGACATATCTATAGTTAAATATAATATAATCAACTTGTATTGGAGGCTAAACGTCATTCATCCAATTTCAATCAAACAGACTAAGAAAGTGAGTAGTATGCAGACATCAGAAACTGTGTTTATATACTCGAATGTGCTTACTGTACGACTATATTATGACTTACTGATCCATGCCACTCAGCATGGTGCACAGTTCCGAATGAGCCTACATAGTTAAAAGGACAGGAGCATTTAGAGTCACCAAATGAGGAAACAGATTTGTTATACCAAATCTATGTGAATTCAAGAAGCAGAAAAAGTACCAGCACCAACACGCTCTTTGATCCGTAAATCATTCCATGATATCTCAAGCCAGTCCATTGAAAGTGATGGTTCAAGATTCACATATCTTGGAATATTCCCAGCTGGTAAATAATCCTGGTTTTCAATTCTATTGTCTACTTGCTTCAGTTCTGATTGGCAGGAGGAACTAAGTATACATTTCTTGAAAGTACTCTTTACCACAGAACCTCCGGTTACGATGACCTCATTGCTGGAAGTTTCTTGTAACACAACTGCATCTTCACTAAGCCTTGGATATTCATGTAATGATGCTTCGGATACAGGAAAAACTTTAGAAACATCCTCATGAATGGTAGGCAAAATTGAACATAGAACTGCACATTCCTCATCATTCTCTTTTAAACATAGAGCAGTTAGAAGTGGTTTGGTTCCTTCACATGTTTGATCAATTGAAGCACAGAAGGAACCCTGACCTTTCAACAAATCAGTTTCTGTAACTTGTTGATCAATCTGTCCACAACCTGCAGATATTTGAATAATGACCAAGATCAGCTTCAAACTAGAATTCCGCTCTTCTAGCTATAAAATTTACTGAACAGAACTAACAGAGAACAGGTCACCATGTTCCCAAAGGGTTAAAATCAAAATTTAAATTCAAACATGCTCCACAAATTTGAAAGGAATAAAAAAACTACAGTCAACTTCAAATCTATTCACTGAGACTAGAGCTAGGTGAAAAGGAAGGAAGCTCACTTCTGCAGTGACGGAAAAAAAGACAAAACACCTGGCTAAGGACATACAGCGATTGTGTCTACAAACATCATTCAAGCAATTAATCGACGTAGTGAATAAGTTTAAGTACTATACTATGATGTATCCTAAAGGTTGTATCCAAGAATATAACTATGGCATCACAGATTCTTTCTTTGCACTTGAAACTGAAATACATGTGAAAATTGGAAGATCAACATTCATGGTATAAATGTAAGTACCTGAATAAGGATGAGTTTCAGGATCAAAAGAACTTTGGTCGAAACAAATAGGTGGTTGAGAACTTGCTTCATCGTCCATATAAGGTGATTGTAATTCCTTAAAATGAGAAATTTGAAATGGCGAAGGAATAGAAGAAACGTATGCTCCATTAATGGAGGAATCTGGGCCATGGACAATTCCTGGTTCCCCGACAAGGTCGACTACATATTCCCTGTTAAATAACAAACCATAACCCGAACAATGGAAAATATGAGGTGAATAAAAACTTATGCACAAGAAGTTATCAGTCGCATCTATAACAAAATTTTATTAACCTTGAGAGCTGTTTGTCATCTTTAATCTTGACTAAGCAAGAGGATCTGTGATCTGTAACACAATACTTGCAACCACGAGCGATGCGACAAGGCAAACCTATGTAATCAGCCAATCTCTGCATTCAAAAACCAACTAATTAAGCAGTGGATAAATAATCTGTAACAAGTTTTTCAACAAACATTAATGCATCATCAAAACTCAGTGCAAAATGAACTCAGGCAAATCCTGTGCATAGTTAATAACATCCTTGTGCGACTAATAAAATAGTAAAATTCAATAACTTGGTAAATTAACACATCAATACAGTACAATACTTAACCTTGAAGAGAATCGCTCGATGCCTACAAAGACCAGAAGATAGACCACCAATTGGAAGTACAACACACTTGTGGAAATTCCTCAACCTCTTACTAACCAACTTCCACCGTTTGTGGAGATCTCCTTGCTCCACCGGAAATATACCCCTTCAATAATATTTACACTCAGAATAGCAACAACACAAATAAGGAAAAATGTGAAGATTATATTGAAGAATACTACTATATATACCCCATATTTATGGCAACAAGTTTTCCCAGTTGTTCAACAAACACCAAGGTGTTCTCCGAAGAACGATACAACTCCTGAGCTTTGTCATGAAGCAGCTTCAAGCGAGAATCTTCTTGCCTATCGACAAACACCACCTCCATAGATGCCTCGCTTGGTTCAACGGCTTTAAGTGCCATCAAATTAGGCATCTTCTTACCTTCTTCCTCATCATTGCACATCACCCACAGATACGGATTCATCCCCAGTATGTTGTAAAATCCATCACTTATCTTATCCGTATACGACAAGCACCCACTTACCTGATAACCAAAAACAGCATATTTAATCAAACAAATATTATGGAACTCCAGTTGCAGTATGGTTTTAAGTTGTTGTCTGCAGCTGCTTCAACTGCAACATATAAGATTTTGAGATCTCTGCAACGACATGGCATTTGTAAATTTGATTGCAAACATAAAGTTCAATAGTTTTAAACTGCGGCGAAATAATGCAGTCAATATCACAATCGCCATGTCATTGCAGATTTTGAAGCCTCTGCATAGCAACTGTAATTTCAACCGCGTAAGAGCCACTACTTCGATTTAAAACCTTTGGTGCAATGGTGAGGTGAGACATAGTTAAAAAATGAAATGATTATGCAATCTTGTTTAGTTTTGTACCCAGAGACGATAAGAAACAGACTCAGCATCCCAATTTTCAGTGCCAGGAGTGAGAACAGGTTCCGACACAAGACTTGCTAAAGAAGCAAGCCTCTTTGCTAACGTGAGCTGCAAGATATAGCTTTCTTCACACTTCTTCACCAACGCGTCTTTGTTTTCTTCCTCCTCCTTCTGCCTCCTTGCTGTTGTTGCGGTAATGGTGGAAACTTGAGACAACGGCGTTTCCACCTTAATGTCACTGGAAAACAAACTCCCTGCATAGCTACCGTCGCTGGATAGCCTCGGAAGCGAAACTTGACGGTCGAAATTCCGGTCGATTGCGATGTCATTGACGGCTGTCTCTGGCTGAGAATGAAGAAAGTCGTGATCGTGATCGTCAACGGAGGTTGACAAGCGACGGTGGAGGTGGTGAGTATGGTGACCGGAGTGTCGTTTTTTGTCGATAAACCAGTCGCAGAAAGCGGATATTTGCTTTTGTTTGAATCGGAGTTTATCACCGGCGGCGGAGTGTTTGCCGGAGGAGAAAACGGCGTCGTTTTTTGGTGTTTTAGGAGTAGACGACGTAAGTGAATTTGTGGTTGGAGTGTCGTTTTCGATTGGAGATTTGATTGAGTTGACGATTTTGTCCTTATCTTGATCTAATAGCTTTTTGGATGATTCATCCAATCCTCGCTCCGGAAATTGACGCGGGAAAAAGTAAGTTGCTCTATGTGGCATTTTCACTCACGAGCCTCTTGCGCTAGTACTCACGTGAAAGAAATAACCGCGAAACTGTTTTCCGGCAACTTGGCCGTTACCGACACCGTCCTCTTTGCTATCTTCTTCTTTCCTCGACGCATGCAAATCTTTTATTGCCACAATCAAGTAACACCGCTTCAACTAATTACTATGTATGTATAATATATAGTTGGAAGCTGAATTGCATTCTAAACTTTGAAGACAAACCGTTAAGTATAGTAATAATAATGGAGGAAATGTTATGCTAATGCTAATAATAATGGAGGTACTGGTAATTGAGAAACACAGAGAAAGCGTGAATGTGATTGTGATGTAATGTGGTTGGTTGTGAACCTGTGACGTTGTGCACTGTTGATTTAACTTGTAACTTGTAAGTTGGGGTTGGAGAGTTGTAAAATAGTCAATGATCGATTGTGGTGTCTTGCCATTTTATATGAACTTCATTTTTTAAGTGTTGAATCGGCACTGATTTTATTTTATAAGAGATTGATAGTTGGAAAAAAGTGTTGTTAATATTTTTGAAGAAAATAATAATATATCGTTGGTATTGTAATGCAAACTAGCGTCATGTGCACTCTATTTTTGGTGAGGCGACATGTCAAATTTGTGATCAAAGTTTGCAAGACACAACCATATAGTGCGAAGGTTGACGACATGAGGTGCACAATATTGGGTATGATGTGGTGAGATCCCTACCTTAAAGTATTGACAATGGAAATCAATTTAGAAGAGTCTTTAAACATAAGTATTGTTCAATGGCGTAGCGAGATAATATTATTGGGCAGTATGTACTGTCTTATGCGAGTCAGGTTGACCCAACAGGCGACCCAAATGTTATGGACTTGTCATATGAAATATCGTGCTTTATTTCAGTGTATTTGACCACGTAATACTCGTTGTGTTTAGTGAAATCCTTATTTTTCATCCTTAGTGACCTTCACACCTTTCTCCTATAATTATGTTTTGCTTACTTATTATAAAGGATAGAACCTCCACTCATAGGAAAATATAGATACGCGCTTCATTATATTAACTCATGGAGTCATACATTAAGGCGGAGGAGAAAAAACTCACGTGTATGCAATAACTTGTACCTGTGATTCGTCTAGAGAGGTGGAGCGGTGAGAGACCCCATAATCGGGAAAGGATTGTCTCCAATCAAATTTTCTTTTGTTTTCTCCTGTGAAGTAATCTGAACCTTATATTTCTTTTTAATGAAAATCAATGGCTATTAATTAAGGCAATTAAAATCAACATAAATTTTGTAAAACACAAAGCTGTTTCATCTTCTTCAATAACAACAACACTACCTAGTGAACACCATCTATATTGATGATGCCATCTTTTGTTTGCTATGTTAGATTATGTATAACTCCAAGCAATTGTCATGACAAAATGAGAGATCACTGTTTGTATAACTCCAACCTTTTGTCATGACAAAATCAGTGTTTTTCAAGCAATTACCATGACATAATCCGAACCTAAGCAATTGTCACTGTTTCCAAGCATGTAAATTTGAAATTCAGTTGATAATGAACCCAACCATTTTGCATCGAGTAAATTTGAAATTAGGTTAATATAGAATAATAAGAAGTGAAAATTAACCTTAAACATCAGAAAATATACCCAGAGAATGAGAGAAGGAAATAAGAGGGGAAAATAGAGAAGGATGAAGGAAGGACATCACTGTTGGTGCACCGCGGAACAAACTTCAATGGCAGAAACGGTTTGTGAAGAAGGGGATAAGGGAGGAGTGTGTGAAACGAAAGAGACAAAATCCATCATAATTAATTGGTCTTGTTTTTAGCCGTTGATATATCATTGAAAAAAATAGAGGGCTCAGATTGCTTCACAGGAGAAAAAAGGAGAAAATTGGACCGGAGACAATCCATTCCCCATAATCCTTCAACTCATCCATTCTCCATTCCCCATTAACTCCTCCACCCTACACTCTCCACTAAATCCTCGACTTCCCACTACTCTTATTATTAACTCTACAAATAAGAGGTTACATACCTCCAAAATGCATTCAATTCTTTCATTTCCACTTCAGTGATACAAGAGAGAACTACATATCTTTGATTCCTTAAACATTTTACAGATATCCCAGTTGAGTTAGAATAAAAAAACTCTACGTTGAGTTAGAATAAAAACACCTTAAATGTTGGCTAAATTTTGATGACCTCTCCCTTAATCCTACAAGTACCTCATTGTCGTTGCGATGGCAGAGAGGACTCTATAGTTGTTTTCGAAATGCTGGTGTTCTTTTATTACATTAGCCGTTTTTTGTAACGAGTTTTGAACCTTCTTAGGTTGGAAAAACTATGGGATCACTTGCTTTATTGATAATGTCCTAAACCTTATCATCCGGTCTTTGTTCTCATTTGTACTTTTTCCTTCGTTTGAATAGAGTTTATTTAAAAATAAATAAAAGAGCAGGACACATCACTCATTTATACGAAAAAAGTTTTCTTGATTGTCTGACCAAAAAGTTTTATAATTAGGTTTAGGACGATACATGTGAATTACTTTTGTAATAAAGCCTCGAGTTTTTTCAACAAAAATAAATTCCAACGATGCAATTATTTTGAAACTTCAATGAACTATACGGGACAAAACAAAGTTAGATGACCTATCTAACATAGACACTTGGAAAACCGCAAATGCAATTTTGATAAATAAAAGAACATTACACCAAAAAAAAAAACAATATTGTAAAAAATTATAATGTCTATGTGCATAAACAAACGTGAATCATTGTGGTATAAATAAATCACGACATCATACTATGAATAAAAATTAACCTTATCTGCATGCAAATAAATGGCGTCTTTTTCTCTACCTATAAGGTAAAATTGGGCCATTATCTTAATATGTCAATTTTGACACAATTTTGATTCTTTAGATTTTTTTTAATAGTCTTTAATATTTTCATTGCCTCTACGATTAATCGTTCTAATCTGTTGACACGGTGTTTCATAATATATGACAGTTCTCACTCTTCAAATATTTTCATTCTCTTCTAGTTAATTTACGATTAAGGTTGTTTCAGTGTCAATTTAAATAAGTTAATTCAACTTACTAAAAAAAATTATCAAATGAAGGATAATTTGTTTATCTTCATCTCTACAAAACTACAAACTTTTGTTTTTCATCCAAAAAAAAATCCCACATTGTCGTTTCTATAAAGTTTTCATGCATAATTTTTTTAGCCAATATTGTTAAATCAACATGTATTTTTGAATGATTTTTTAACAGACATATTTAGAAAACTATACAAATTTCTTATGCAAAAAATGAGTTCAAGATTTAATTTCTCGATTCATATATATATTTTTTACAAAAAGAGCCCAAAACCATTCCCGATTCATATTTTTATTACTTTGATCATGAACTTTTCACGTTTAAAAATATCATGTTTAATTTATCCCATGTTAAAAAAAAATTAATTTTTGCAAAAGAACTCGTTATAATGTTCTAAATATGTATGCGATAAATCATTCATAAATTGGTTTTAGGAGGGCTAAAACTACGTGCCTGAAGATTTTGTAGATACGACAAATTGTCACTTTTTACCGTGATAAAAATATTCATCTACAAAAGTGATATATTTCTCTTTTTGATAGAATAAAAAGTATGTCGTGATTCAAACCCTTACCATAAAAAGAAGAAGAAAAGAATAAGAAGTATAATTATTATATTTAAAAAAAAGAAGTACAATTATTACAATAATAAAAATTTCATCTATAAAAGTGATAAATTTATCTTTTTGATAGAATAAAGTTAAAAAGTGAATAATTTCCGATTTTATAATAGTAAATATATTATATTTGACTAGTGAAAAGACGCGCACGGAGCACTCCGTGCCTGTCTTTCAATTTTTTTTATTGCGCTAATGTTTGAAAATTATGAACGGTATTTTTTTATGAAATTTTGATTTTGATTAAAAGTAAAATTATAAAGGTTTGTTGTTTTTTTTAATGACACGAACAACAATCTTTATTATAGAAAAAGTTGTTTTAAGAGTATAATTGTAATAATGAAAAAGTAAATATAAATCTATATCTAGTTTGTTATACTTTTTAAATGATAAAGGAAAAAAAAATACACATATATTCATGTCTTGTTTGTTCCATTTGTTTTAATATTGAAATATTTAAATTTATTCTTATCTATTTGTTACATGTGTTACTTGTATTTAAAATTAAGGATATTTTTGAAAAAAAAATTCTAACCAAAAATATGCTGAAATAGATAATTTCTTTTATATATAGTATAG
>Ga0099826_10000185_pt1 | contig 26170 bp, 14 predicted proteins | sample Mtrugardesep15_FD_76830 | JGI IMG/M metagenome (GOLD analysis project Ga0099826, IMG submission 76830) | Root nodule microbial communities of legume samples collected from California, USA - M. trunc garden sep15 | ecosystem: Host-associated > Plants > Roots > Nodule | place: USA: California... | reverse complement strand
GATAATAATCACTTACTTGATGTTGTGGACGAAATTTGGTTTGAATGGCGCAAGAATGGTGAAATTCAGATTTGGGGGTGAAATTTTCGTTTTTTGAAAAGTTGGAAAATGAGAGTTCTGTGTAGCTGTTGTGCTGATAAATGACTTAACTAACGTAGCGTGACTTAACTCACGTTGCGTGACTTAAGTCACGCTACTCTTATAACTAACGTATGTTAACTCACGCTACGTAAATTAACTTGCGTAAGAGTAAAAATGGAATTTCACTTGAAAATGAACGAAACCATTTAGATAAAGAGCATGATTCTACTTGAAAAGGGCACAAAATGTGGGCAATTGTTGAAATAGTTGTCGTCATGAAGACATAAAAATCACAAGAGTTTGGAAAGAAAAAGAGGCAAGTTACTCATTCTTCATATAAACGCCCAATTTTTTTTTTATAAGAATATACACTTAAATTCTGATCATGACACGTTGTTGACAAAGTCTCCTTATTATTCCATTCGAAACATGTTTGTATGTTAGAGAAACACATATTTCGAAAAACTAAAAATTAAGTTTATCTAGACAATAAAAAAAAAAATACAAGTTTAAAATAATTTAAATGCTATACACCGTTAGTGCAAAATAATTTTACATTGTCACCTGATGTATATTTAGGTCCCGTTTGGATTAGCTTATTTTAGAGCTTATAAATATCAGCTTATGCAAATAAATAAGTTTTTATGTATAATTCATAAGCTTTTAAGGTAGTTTATGATAAAACAGTTTATGAAGACACAATTTTTGTTGGTGAGAGCTTATAAATTAAAATAAAAACTTATTTATTTACATAAGCTATTTTTCACAAGCTTAAAATAAGCTCAAACCAAACGGAGCCTTATTATTTTGCAACATCACCCCCACTTTGGTAAAAATAGTAAGAATTAGTAGTGTGGTGTAGAAGCATTTTAGATGAAGTGGTAATCCACTAAAAATAAACTCACACAACTGTGAAGTCCTGGATTCGAACCTAGGTCATGACGTCCGGCCTTGCAATTTCGGTATTTGCCAGTTGAACTAGGACTTCAGGACTAGTGTGGCGTAGAAACATGATGGTCTCTCATTAGGTGTCATTATATAAATATTGTATGCCCATTTTAATTTAAAAGGAAAAGAAATAATTATTTTTTTAAAATTGTGGGGTAGGGTAAGGTAACTGCAGCTTTTAAAAAATAAAGAGAGAAAAAATGGGAGGTGTGAATAGTTGATTTTGAAGATAGGTCCTAAGCCCTCTATTTAAAAACAAATTTGAACGTTTATTTTTCAAAAGAAAACAAATTCGAACAGTTATACTTCGAAAAATTGCTTTTAAACACCAATTAATAATTGTTCAAAGACATCACAAACTATCAAAAAACCACCAACGACAATTAATAATCGTTTGTTGTGGACGGACAATTAAAAACTGTTTCCAAAAACAGTGATTAACTATCGTTCATATAATCAAAACGACACGTAGACTGCCCCATTAGGCCTAAAACAAGGTTTATAGGATATTTGAGGATACAAAAATGATCTCAAGCCCAACCGTACACACCGGCAAATTTTCACTATTAGAGAGGAAAATGAATGTGATGGTTGGTTTGCGTATACTGGAGCTTCATCCAATGATACCTAGAAGAATTGGAATAGTTGTCCTTCAAAACTCAACGTCGTTTTGATGGCTGATGTTGTAGGTGTTGCTCATCTGCGTGTTTAGTTTCTTTTTCCATTGCATTAAACAAAAGTGAGTTTTGGAATATGAAAATTTGCTTGCTTTGTGTTTTTTTTAATATATATTCTCTATTCAAAGTCTCGTTTTGATGGCTGCTGTTGTAGGTGTTGTTCGCAGACGAACTTAGTTTCTTTTTTGTTTCGTTTTTCGTTACATTTTGGAATATGAAAATCTGCTTGCTTTGTGTTTTTTCTAGTATATATTTTCTATTCAATGTTGTTTTGGTGTTAATTTTGAGTTTTTTGTAATCTGTCTTTACTAAGTAATTTTTCTTGATGTCTAAAGAAAGTTAAAAACATGGTTATTAATATCTTCACTAGAGTCTGTCAAAAAAACAAAAAAAAACCTTTACTAGAGTCAAAGTTGTATCTCAATTCTCAATTCTATAAAACAAAATAAACTCAATCGATACGAGTCCTCGGTGTGTATCTAGTTTGTTCAAAAAAAGAATTCAAAGGACCACGGGATTGATCCATAATTCAAATTTTGAATAAACAAATTTTGAAGCTAAACCGTGAATGTTATTTGAAATTCAAAATTATGAAATCAAATTGAAAGAGTTAATTATGGAGTCGAGTTATAAACTATATTCAACCGAGCTCGGTTCATTGTCATCTCTAATGGTTGTGCAAGTGTATGTGGATGAAAACACTTTCGTACAAGGGGAGACTATCCTGATGAATGAATGGACTCGCACTTAAGGGAGAAAATTGTTGTAACAAATGTGAATTAGAAGTGCACATTGGATGAAAAAATTAATGTTAAACAATGTATGTGACGAAGTTTGATGAAAATCACGGCAAAAAACTATGTTAGCTAGCGTAGAAACTAGTATTTGAAGTTTTTGGAAATTACAAGTGTGCAAACATGATTTTGTATGTTGCAAACGAAAAATCAAACACAGACACTCTTTATGTGATTGTTTTTGGTCAAATATGATAATTTTGTCGGCTCACCTCACCATCCAACATAAAATTATTAGGAGATAAACTTATATGATTGCTTATTATTTATTTAAGAACATACATTATGCATATCCTAGCCCCTGTGACTTTCATACGTTATCCCTATGTTTCTTGAGTCATTAACCATGAGTAAAATGCAATGAATCCTTTTACTACTAAAAAAAAAGTAGCTTCATTAAAACAAAGTTGATTTATTGTCCTACTATCCTTAGAAAAATTAGGCCAGACAATACTTTAATTATGGTTCAATCATAAATCCTTTAATTGCTGATCCACTTAAGTTCCACAATATCATAGAGTGAAATACACGACGTGTCTGGTTTATCACGCAACGGTGTGTTTAATGTTTATAGTTCGTGTCCAAGAAAGAACCATGTGGGCAAGAAGATATGCTGAAGTAGCTAAAGATTAAAGGTTCAAAAAGAGGATATAGTCCTTCATCATCTTTTCAACTTATTATTATTCAGTTTACTCATGAAATGAAATCATGACCTACTATACCAAATTAAAATAAACTATTTGTGGAAAAGGCCAAATTAAAATAAACTATATGGCCTAATTTTTTCTGGTCATCATCTAGACCAATCACAACTGTTTTGTCATTTAGCAATTGAAAAGCCCTAATCCTCTGAAAGATAATGGTACAATAATATATTATGATGATGACGATTCGATGATATAAAGTGTAGGATTTGCACTTTTATTGTAATGGCTTAGCTCTTCTAGAGATTTTTTATGATGACTTTTTTGAGGGAGGTGAAAACTGGGAACCAATCATCTTGCCAATTATCGTTATCTTGTTTGGTAGGGGGGGTATCCCAATGACATATTTCTGGTTAAAGCAGCAACCACACCATACATTGTGAGCCACAAAATAGCAACTATCAATTATATACTCACTTGTAAAAAATTTGTTGGTGGAAGACTCGGTTAATTAATTGATTTTTTTTAATTCACACATGAGGAAATGTAGATAAGTTGTTTTTTTTTTCTTTTCTTTCTATTTCTAAAAAAAAAACTATGAATGTTAGTATTGTTGCCATTATGTTAGGTTAATTTGAGGATGGAACCATTCATCTTTTTATCATTCCACTTCTTAACACTTTCACTTTAACCTCCAAATAAATTTTGTATCCTTTAAAATGTATATAAGTAATGTTAAATAATAAAATATTGGTCTTAAATTATTGGATTTTATATTACTAAATTAGCAATTCATTAGATTTTATTATATATTCGTTTATAGGTGAATTCTAAGGTGGGGGTCTAATTAGATCCCTCACCGGTGGACTACGAGAAAAATACCAATAGATTAAATAAATTATTCAGATTTATTCAAGTTAAAAGTGGGATCATAATTTGATGTCAGATTTTATGGTTTGAGTGCATGATAACCGGAAACCAGTTGAGGATAATATTGAATGTGAAAAAATGCACATATTCTCCATTTTAATTTGAATAAATCTGAACGATTTATTTCATCTATTGACATTTTTTTCATGGTCCACCGGTGAGGAACTTAATTGGACCCTATAATTCACCTTGTTTATAATCTGCTATGCAAGGACATAATGTCATTGTAATATTATTGGAACCCTAGCCATCTCTTTGTCCTCTATTAAAACCCTAAATTATTAACAAGTAATAATAAATAAAATGCACTAGATTGTTGATCCGTGCGTCACACGGGTTTATTACCACGTTTTTTTTTAATTGTTAAGGGACTGACATACGAATAATAAAATACAATATATAATTGGTAACAGTGGAAAAAAAAAAGAACAAGTGATAATCTATGGTAGACAAAATAAAAAACTTCGTAAAATGTATAAAATCTTAAAGCAATAATGATTTATTCAAAAATCATGTATTTAAAAAGTGAGCAAGTTTCAAAATAGACTTACTATTTTTTACTACTTAACCTATACAAGTTTGAATATGATAGAAAAATTTAACTAAATATTATATTATATATATTACATACATGAACCAAATCTCTATTATAATCAAAATTTTATTAGGATTAAAACATAACAACAAGGGCGGAAAAATAAATATTTTAGAAAAAACCGAAAGTAAAAGGCAGTATATTTGCATGAATCAAAACTTTTTTTTTTACAAAAGCAAAATAATATTCATTCATTTAAATTGATAGAGTATATCAGATACAATAATATGATCAACATCATTAAAAACATAAAAGGTGAATCTGCGAACAAACTCACAACACTCAAGTTAATAGCATATAAGAGCAAAATGCCAACATATAATATGATAAAATCTAAATCAACATAATACTCATGCTTTTGTATCTGCAACGTTGACGCTCAAATCACTAATTGAACATGTGATTGACTTAAGATGATCTTTCAATAGGAACCAAACAAACACCGCAACAAAATGTGAAATCAAACAACGTCGCACAAGATGATGAACAGAGCAACGACGCACTCAAACGAAGAAGAAAAAACAACGCCACACTAAGACAACAGAATAAAAAAAAACACAAAAAAAACTTGATATATATAGAAATCACTTATTTAGGTTGAAAAGAAAAAGGAAAAAAGATGCAAGGGATGATTGTAGGTCAAAAAATGACCTAAAATCATCTCTTCTAAATAAGCGAAAGAGAAAAATTATGAAAGAGAATATGGAATTTTTCACTCTAAAAAATTATAGTCGACTAAACGTTATTGGTTTCTTTCAAATCAAAACATATTTAAATTGAAAAATGTGTACATGAAAATAATTAATCAATAAAATTTATGGGACCACAAATGCCATGGAATCGAAAGATGCAAACCATGAGACAACAAGTAGAATGAGTCAAAAAAAGAAAAGAAAACAACTAGAAAAAGCGAGAATATTAAAATCGAAGATATCCATAAAAGCTAAAGGTTGATGATAGTTTATATTATTATCATAAGAACTTTTTTATTTGTATAAAGATCGAATCAACATAGGATTAAAAAAAACGTAGAAAAGAAAAGTGAGATTAAAAAAGAAACCTACAATGAAACAACAAATGTAATTCGAAAAGGATCCATTCTCATTGGAATAAGAATTTAAATTTTGCCAAACCACTTAATGATATATTATTGTTTAATGAAGAATCGGGTAACTCAAATACTAATAGTTTGAGATAAACTATCTTTCAACAAAATAGTTTGAGATAGATGCTAAATAAGTCAATGAGTTAAAAGATTTGACATCAACAAATTTAACTCATTTCATTAATCAAAACAGGAGCAATTACAATATGGCAATAAATCAAATTTTATTGTCGTGTATATAGCCGTCCTAGCTAAAGCTGGGAATTTCATATTGGTTTGTCTACTATATACAAAATGGAGAAAACATTCTCTAATGATGAAGCAGAAAAGAGACAAATCCGAGCATAAGTTGTTGAAACCATTTCTTAGAAATCGTGGTTGGGTCTAACACAACCTCACAAAATTGACTTGTTTAGTGAAGATTACTCCCACTTATAAAGACATGTGCGGGTCATATCTTGTTTGATATGGGACCCTTTAACTCACCCCTGTATGACTAGCACTATTAGGCTTGGTTTGTGAATATGAACGATGGGTGACCCAATAACAAAAACCTGATAACAAATGGCACAATGGATCTTGGAGGATTCTCTGATGGCATCTTAGAAATTGTGGTTGGGCCTAACACAACCCCACAAAACTGACTTGTGAGACAAAGATTACCCCACATTTTTAGATCATATTTTGTCTGATGTTGAACTAGGGATGGAAATGGGCTAGACCGGGCCGGACTTTGTAAGACCTAAGTTTGGCCTACATCGAAAATTATAGGCCTGAGCTTGGCCTATTACCCGTCATAGGCTCATTTTCGAGGTCTGGTCTGGCCTTTTTAAAGGTCTGATGAAGCTTGAAAGCCTATTTAAAAGCCTATTTACACTAAGGTGTAGGAACACATGTAAGCCTGCTACTAAATAAGCCAAAACTTATGAAGGCCTAAAACACATGGATATGTATGCTACTAAATAAAGAAATCTTACGAAGGTCTAATCACACCAATATATCTACTACTAAATAACCAATCATATGAAGACTTGAGTTTATGAAAACAAAAATCAACAATATCAATAATGAAAGATATATTATATATAAAAAGCTTAATAGGTTGGTATGACATGCTTAATATATTTTTTGTAAGCCTTAGCCTTACCTATTTAATTAAACAGACTTTATAAAAAGCTTGAGTCTGGCCTTATTAATAAACGAGCTGAATCGAACTAGACTTTAAATAAGTTAGGTCGTAGGTCCCTATCGTACAATATAGCCTGTTCCGACTCATATGTTTGACTCTTTAACACCATCAACCGATATTTATGCATCCAGGTTAAATATAACATTGTTAAGACCCAATTCACCAATTCATTTGGTAGCTTGCAGTAGACCAAATGTTTCCTCCTCCTTGACTTGGAGAGATGGAGGAAAAGAAATGATTTTAGTCTTGACAAAGTTTTCCTTGTGATCTCTAAAACATATACCAATGCCAACTTTGTTTTGCATAAAAGTAGCATCCACATTATATTTCAACATACAAAAAGGAGATTTTTTCCAACGTACCACACTTGGCAGAGGAGTTGAACTTGTATTCTATTGCGATTATAAATTTGTCCATTGCCATTGATTAAGAAAAGAAACGACTCGATGATATATTGTTGTCATTTTCATCCACTTCATCCCACAATTTTAAATTAGAGGGAGTTTATTAACCACTTGGGTTAAATCATTTGGTTAACATCTTAACTACTAAGAAAACAAAATGTAAGCTTTCAATTTTTCTAAATAAAATATTATAAAAAATATAACAGTGATTTCAAAGCTAAAAAAAAAGTTAGTTAGTGTTATTTTAGTTTATAGCTAGTGTTGTTTTTGTTTATTTTAATAAGATTAGTGTTATTTTAGTTATTTCTTAGTTTTTCAACAAATAAATATTAAAAAATGTTTTAAGTGTTTTTATTTTATATTTTATTTGAAGAAATCAAACTACTTCATCGAAATTAATACCAGAAAGAATCAAAACAAAGGTATTGAAAAGAGTATACTTTTTTTTTTAAGGATGAAAAGAATATGCTTAAAAGTCTCAAACTAACATTATCATATCAACCAAACTGAATTTTTAAACGCTTTTAATTGTTTCTTTTAAGAAAAAACGTGGATGTCCCAATTTTTTTTTGTCGTAGCCATAGAAGCTCCCTCTTATGACATTAACGGTTACAAGGATTATAATAAAACCTTACATATTTTTTAACAAATTTAATGTTACGTCTACTTTTCTTACTACACACATGAATTTTGTAAATAGTTTTATAAGAAGGAATGAGAGGGTGTGTATGCTAAATACGTCAGCAATGTCCGCATACCTAATTAACCAGTTTTCAAATTTTCTTTTCTCAACTTCGATAGGATAATTTTCTTTAATCTCATAAAATTATTGAAAAGCACAGCCATCAAGTCTCTGGCTACCTAGTACTTGGTCTTAAACACGTTTCCATTATTTAAGGATGGCCTTGAGGACGGGCTTGAAAGGCGACAGCCTAGGGTACTATTTTTTAGAGGCACAAAAATTATTATTTTTATTTAATAGGTAGTATTATTTTTTTTTTTAATTCACTTTGATTAATTCTATTGAAAAAATATTTTTAGATAACTTTGATTATAAATGAATATTTTGCAACAAAAAATACAAGCAGAAGAAAAATATTGGAATAATTAAAATGACATAATTTATAATTTCGCCCAGGGTAACACCTTTGTGTGAGGAATGGGCAGCTCACTTGGTTTGGCTAAAGATTAATGTTATTAAAGAGTTAAAAGTCTATGGTTCGAATTTTAAAAGGGGATAAAATACATAATAATTAACATATTATTATTTGTTATTTAAAAAAAATACTTAATTTGGTATAGGAATGAGAAGAAAGTGAAGGGAAATAAATGAAAGAAAATAAAATAAGGAAGTTTAAAGTAGAAATTTTATCTTAAAAATAGTGTTTTCAACATATTAAAACTTTATAAAACAATTTTTCCTACATAAAACTTATGAATTGTTTCTTTTTTTAATCAATAAAATAATATAAAAAGAAAAGGAGAATCGAAAGTAATGAAATGAGTTTTTATTGGTTTTTTAGGAGATAATGTAGAAGAAAAATTAGAAATACATCAAAAAAAAAAGAAGAAAAATTAGAAAACAAATGTTAAAACTTTATATTCTTTCATTTGGTTGAATAAAAAATTGAGAGAAAAAAACTTGTATATATATGTTTTGACAAAAAAAAAAACATGTTGAGAATCTATCTTAAACTAAACGTTTTTTCAACTTCTAAAGTATGTTCGGGGCCCTTTTAAATATTCTAGAGGCCAAGTTTTAATTTTAAACCCTCAAAATTTTGAAATCGGAAATGGTATATGCAGGAATTTAAGACCTCAAAATCTTGCGTGCCTCCTCTCTAGACTTCCACCCCCTTAACACCCTACGGAGGATTTAGGAGGGGAGAATTATTTTTTTATTTTTAAATTATGGACATTATGAAATATTTTTTTAAAAGTTAACATATTAACATGATAAACGATCATATAATACTTCAATCACACTTAATTTATTTTAGAAAAACATATTATATAGTCTAAAATTTAAAAAAGATAAGTAAACTCTTTCATCTCTTCCCCTCGTAAACCCTCAACCCAAACATACTTTAAAGGATCAATACACATATCAACTCATTTAAACACGGTATTAAGTTTCACTATTTTCTACATACCTACATTCTTAATTTGCAACAGATCGACCCAAACATAAGGTGACGTGATGTTTAATGTAATTTACCATCACTGTCATATAATTCCTCACTCTTTCGGTGCATAAGAAGTTTATATGTCCACTAACACCACCAATGCATAAGAAGTTTTGTCCTCTTAAGAAATGTGCTAATAGAATTGAAACGGAAAATCTCAGTCAGAGAGAGAAAGAGAGCACGATCATGTATGATTTCTGAGGATCAATTATGTTCAAAATGAATGCTTATTATGTTTTGAATATATAGAGGAAGTTCCCTAGTTTCATAAAAAAAGTGATACGAATATGATCAATGCTTCAACTAGAAGAAGTAGTTGTAGTTAGTGTCCATCCAACCTTATGGCTTGCTCCCTATCATCTTAAACCAAGCTTTTTCAGACATACAAAATAATATACTGGTTGTGATCAAAAGTAACGTATTGTTGATGCTACAGCTTCGTGGTGCATTTTGGAATGTTATTTTTAAAACTAATGGTTGAAATCCTACATCGGAACTTTGAAAAATAAAGGAAAGATAAGGTGGACAGAAATATGTAGTGTAGACTAACCGATATGAAAATATGTTAGGTTGACCTATGTTAGCTGCCAACACTGGGTGGGATTTAGTCTCACATTAGATAAATAGGATTTTTGAACCCGAGCTTATCGGGTCTATCGTTGGGCTTCTTGCATCGTCCACGCTACAGGTCCATTGGACCGGGCCAGGCTGAAGCGTGAGGGGATGTGCTAGCGGCCAACACTCGGTGGGATTTAGTCCCACATCAGATAGATAGAATTTCTTGAGAAGGGTTTATAAAGAGGAGACACTCCTCACCGTACAAGTCGGTTTTGTATGGATGAGGTATGCTTCGATATTTGTGACAACCTATATGGACCTAACAAGACTTTTTTTCTTAAATAGAGAAAGTTTAGAATTTTTATAAGTCTATTTAGCTAAAAAGACTAGATTGTTGATCATAAAAAGAAAGTCGTTAAGATTTATCAGGCATTCCTAGTTGAGTAAATATGAATAATATTATTTATTACTAATATTATTATATTATATTTTATAATTTGAATTAAATTATAAATTTGTACCATTTTCAAGAATTTAAGTTTATTAGTAGACATTAATTTTTTGCATATTTAAATGTATTACTATAAACTAGACGTGAAATATGATATAATATATAGTCAAACTCTCTAAAAATTTATATTATATATAAAAGGTAGTTTAATCTCATTGATATATTAGTTCCATAGTTTATTTGAATTTAGATCACCTTATTTATTTAAAGATGCTCAAATGAAAAAAGCTTTTAAATATGCTAGTGTATCATATCAGGCTTTTAAAATGTCATACTTAAGCGTAAATAATAAGCTTATAAGGCCATAGGATGCAAATCCTAACTCGACCTAGCCTTAAAAAATTTAACAGTTCAGGCTTAGATCTTACAAGTCTAACTCGGTCTAACCTATTCACACTTCTAAGTCAAAAATGTATTTAGACTTTTTTTAGGATAAATCTTTCTTTAGTTGGTTCTTGAGTGAAAATCATTGAAGGTTTGAGAGGAAAGAAGACAGATATATTAAGGATTGCTAATTGATATTGATATGGATCCCACAAGATAGGGCTATAATTTGGAGGGATTGCTCTCCCATTCCCCTTTCACATTGAAAATAGTTTATGTACGCAAAGCTCCAAAGCAAAGAGACTCCTTGAGAATTCTTTCATGTGGCTAGAAATTGTCATCTCTAATGTTACGGTTGCTTCTTACAGTTGGTATATATGATTCTTGGTTTACATATCTACCATTTAACCTCTAATTCGTGCGAGCAAAAACTATTAAATATCTGGTCCATTTAATTACTGGTCTATGTAGTCGTTTTGTTTTGTTTAGCCTAAAAATTATATACAATGTCTTTATCAATTGAACTAAACTCACAAAGACTTATTTAATTTCATATACTTTTCATCAATGTAAATGTTTTTCTTTAAATTTATGCATTTCTCTTCTTCTATCAATCAAGTTGTTTTTAAGACCATTTGAGTTCTTTAATTTATTTGCTTCAAATTTGTGATTGTATTTGTCTTATTTACCTTACGGAAGAATCTCACTCCCCTTTGTTCTGGATTATTTGCTATCGAATTTCCAAAACTAAAAATCACTATCAACACAGCTATATAATTAGTAATGACAATATGGTCTCCAATAATCTCCATCTTCCTTTAGCACCATGCTAAATAATTGATGGTAGTATGGTGGAGAGGGAGAAGAGAGACAAGAAGTGGTCGTAGCAGAGGAGTAGTGAATTTGTGTTCCATTCCATGTATATAACATTATTAATTCTACATAAATACAATGACATGTATTTTTCTTATTGGTCACGTCAGTTCAGGATCATAAAAAAAACGTGCTTGTTATAAAAAAATATTGTAGATAGATAAGGGACAAAAGCTTCTGTCAGACCTAAAAGTAACAAAAAAATAAATATATCTTACTGTCAGACCTAAAAGGGAAAATATTGTGAAATTTTATTTATCATCTATGATTTGCCTAGTGCGTATTGGTTTCTTAATAACTTTTTTTTAAATAGACAAAATAATAATAATTATTGAAAACTCACTTACACAAGTAAGTGAAGGAGTCGGGAGTTTAAAATCTAATATGACGTTCGACTTAGCCATTTTAGTATTTTTGTCTATTAAACTAGGATTTATGAACACATGTTGGTGTGCTTAATTGCATGAAAAACATATAAATTTTATTTATGATTCGCCATCTTGTCATTTTATTTAGACATAACTCATAAGGAGATTTAGGGTCCGCTTGTTTAAGATTTTTTTAGAAGAGCGCTATCAACTAGAAAACTCACTTTTATTAGATGATAGTGTTGCTTTTAGATTTTTAATAAAATCATATTAGTGAAAATAATCATTTTTAACCTTAAAATAAAAAACTATCATTCATAGCTTTTTCTTAAAATAAAAAAAGGAATTTATTTCTAGAAACTAGGAACTTAGTATAAGAGTTTCAAATTTGAAAAAACAAATATTTTTATGATAAGAAATACTTGGAAATTAGCTTATTTTTTTCTTCAAAAATCTATAAAAATAAAAATAAAAACTTTAGTTCTTTTAAAAAATATATCATTTATTTTGAAGCCAAAACAAACACATCCTTATATGCACCTCTATTGACCAGAAAAAAAATGCGCTCACCTTTAGTGCCTTTTATTTAGAAGAGAAATTTTGGTTTAGCAAACAAATAAGCTCATCAAACATTAAATATTGGTCAAATTAGTTCATAATTTTTGTAAATAGACAAATATATCTCATAAACTATAAAATGTCATTAAAAGTGGTTTATCCGTTAACTTCTTTCATAGAATTAAAGTATGCTTAAATGCAGTTTTATCCCCACTATTTTGATTGAATTTGGATTTTGCCCCCTTATTTTGATTGAATTTGGATTTTCCCCCCTATTTTAAAACTCAAAATTTTATCCCCCTTATAAGGTTTTTCAAGATTTTCCCCTCCACCCACTACATTTGAGTTCATTTTGGCTAATTTGGTTTAAATTATATTATAAAAATATCCACCTAATTAATTGTTTATATAAAATGATTTTTTTTTATTTTTTTAATGAAAAAATTTTGAATAATTTTTTCTTTAGAAAAAAAAAGATATAGGATAAACAAAAAAAATGTAAGACTAGAATTTCTAAAAAAAAATAAGAAAATGAAGAACCAGAAAAATAAAGAAACGATAAAAAATATTAATTCAACAAAAAAATAAAAAGAATACCATAAAACGCAAAAAAAAATAGAAAAAAAATTAAAATGTCAGAAAAATTCAATTAAAAATACATGAAAAAACTAGTTTGCATCTTTAAATATTTGCAATTTTCATACTAGTTTTATGCCTTTTTATCCTGCATTTTTTCTAGTATTTTTTATGCATTGTTTTAGTATTTTTTTTCGATTTTTGTTGAAAAAAATTATTCAAAATTTTTTCATAAAAAAATAAATAATAAAAAGAAGAATATTTAATATAAATAATTAATTATGTATATATTTATATAATATAATTTAAGTCAAGTCAGCACTACCACATCTATCAAAATAAATTCATATGTGTTGGGGGGCAAAATTCTGAAAAACATAAAACAGAGGGGTAAAATTCCGAGTTTTAAAATAAGGGTGCAAAATCCAGATTCAATCAAAATTGGGGGGTAAAATTTCGAGTTTTAAAATAGGGGGGCAAAATCCAAATTCAATCAAAATAGAGAGGGTAAAACTGCACTAAAGTCATTAAAGTAGGACGAAGTTGTTAGTAATTATAATTGGGTGGATGAATTACTTCCTTCCTCCGTTCCTTTTTAAATATCTTTTTATGGTTAATTTTTCGTTCCTATTTAACTGTCTTTTTTGTATTTCAAGGGTCCGATTTATCAATTATACCCTTTGTCAATTACTCTTATTTTTTTCAATAAAACTTATTAATGTTGTCTATTTGGAAAGCTAAAGTTTTTTTTAAACAAAGTTTGTTTGTTTTTTTTTAATAAAGTTTGTTTCTTGTTATCTTCAAATTTAAACAAAATTTTGCTACAAACAATGGTTCCAAGAAGAGTTAAAATTCTATAAATAAGATGAGTAACAATTGTTAAAAATTTCAAGTGCAAAGTAAAAGAACAGATTTGAAAGAAGAAAAATAATTTTTTCTTAGCTTTTGATTAATGTGAAGTTGGAATAATTTTTATATTGACTTAAAATAATTAAAAAGATGTGTACAATATTTAGAAAATTGATAATTGTTTGTTATGAGAGAGAGTGCACAAAAAAATAGGAATTTGTTGGAGAAAAAGAAAATAATTAACAATTGTTTGTTACAAGAGAAATATAACATATTAAATTTATTGAAAAGATAAAATGTGTGTAAAAGAATATGAAATTATTGATGGATTAAAATAAAGGTACATCACTAATTTGATATTAATCTTCTAAAAAGACATTTAAAAAGAAACATGAGAAATACTTACAAAAAAATCTTTAATGAGACCAAGTTGATGAGGAATCGATGTGTAAATCAAATATGGAGTTAAATACTACATCATAACTAGTATCACAATGAATCAACGTGATTATGACAAAACAACATGATATTTAACATTTACGGAAAATTTAACTAACAAAGTCAACAAATAAACTATTTTGAGTTTGAGTGTCGTTTTAAAATTTCGATAACATATTTTTTCAATTAAAAATGATAGACCATTTTAAATGATACTTGTAATTATGATGACTACTTTATCTTTTATTTTAAGGGATAACCAATTTACCTATTCGTACGACCATTTTTTTTGTCAAATAGTTTAGTGGCTAGCGCTTACACAATTTAATTGTAGAGAAATGAGATGTCCGGGTTTCAAACCTCATTCTCTTAAGATCATATGACGAAATTTTACAGACGCACAAACTCAACCTATTGGTGCTTCATTTTCCTTCGTCTAATTTATTTTGGCTGCTACTTTCTGTTTATTTTATTTGTGTGGGTTCTATTATGTGGTCATATAAATCTTCATGAATAGTTCTATTTAGGACTCTTTAATGTCTTTTAAACACCTAAAAAATTCCAAAGATAATTTTTTAATGACATTTTCTAAATTTTAACGCCTTTTGTAAATAATTTTCAGAGGACATTTTTAAGCCAAAAGAGATATTGAGGTCATAAAAACCCTCATCTTCATTCAATTGTTAGCCAGGTATATTTTTCCCTTTTTTTTTTAGATTTGGATTCATTATACATGCTTTTTCAGTCCAAATAAATAAATGTATGTGTATGAATTTTCGTTATGCATGTATGATTGATGCAAGATGTACAATGGTGTTAGACCACGTAGTAAATTTTGCAACTAAACAAATGGGACCATTATTATCTTGCCACCCACCCCCATCATGAGTGAACAGTGGAATATAACTAAACGAAAATTGAAAGGTCATGTAAACTTGTGGACATGTTAAATCCATTAGCCAATAACGAGTCAGACTCAACATGGATCAAATGAAAGCCGCAAGATAGACATGTTAAGATAGACTAGAACTCATCATGAAGCACTAGATGCCTAGCTTAAAGAATAAAAAATGCATCAAAAAGTAAGGGTTTTGGTAACAAGTGTAATAGGAAAATTTGTTAAGGATTTAAAAGTGGAAATAATTTATAACTTTTTTAAAGTAAAAAAATTAATTTTTAATATTTTAATATGTTGAATACATAAATCTTAAGATCATATTTATACTCCCTTCGTCCTATTTTAAATGACCTACTTTAAAAATATGTATTGTTCACATAATATGTTTAAATCTTATTTTTCTATAATGATATATAAAGACAAAATATAACATATAAGATGTTGGATTCGTCTTGATGAATATTTTCAAAATATTAAATTTTCATAATTTTTTTAATAAATTATTGAATATATTTAAGTTTAAAATTGTACATTGGCATGCGTGAGAGAGTCAACTAGGTCACATAATATTGGACGGAGGGAGTATTTTAAACATCTTATCAAATGTCATAATAGCATCCACAATAGAGACCCACAATTTGGAGTTCTTAAACGTCCCACTTATACACATCACTCTTTTATAATTTTTAATAACTTTACCTCATAAGCACTCAGTCACTTCATTGGATACCCTTTTACAAAATCTCTAAATCGGTCCCACCACTAACTTTTCATCATTTACATTCCACCAATACAATGATTATTATCATAAAAAGTAGTGTGGGGTCCACTTAAGTGAGACTCTGAGTCTTAGAAGAACCAAAAAAAAAAAAATCTTAATGGGGGTACCTATTAGGTATCAGGTCTTAAATGGTGAAGACCTCGCCATTGGGGATGGTCTAAAGACACTTATTAGCATTTCTCATAAAGTAATGTTACCACGTATACTAATAGAAATATGGAGAATGCTAACTAGAGACATCAGTTAAGCAACTAAAACATGCAAATTTTTAATAAAAAGTAATGTAATCATTACTTGGGCAAATGTAACAACTTCTATTTTCACAGAATTACTATTTATGAATTCCTTAATCAATGCTCATTAGACACTAGTTAGCAAGACCCTAGAGATATTCATTGTGGGCTTTCCAAATTATGTTAAAAACCACTTCAATATTTTTGGCAATTGCTCTATGACCTCTCAGTTCAAGTCCTTTGATTTATTGGAGTGTAATTTTTTATAGCGTAAAATCTATCAGGAGATACAATATTGATTTGGACCGATCAAACCCTCCTAGGCCCATTTTCATAGGCCTAATCCAAAATGACCCAAATCCAGCGTTTATGCTACTTACACACAACACACCCCGTCATCACAAAGGGGTGCTCGTAGAAGGTCGGAAGACCCATTCAAACCTGAATGGTAATGTATCCCTCACGCTCCCGCGAATCTCGCTCGGCGGTTAAGGTTACCATGAATCCGTAACCGTCGAAGCCTTATGTGTGCCCTACAACGGCTCATGCGTCTCCATACTATATAAGGGGACTCTCTGCAGTCCCCAAGGTTAGATTCTCTCTACTCTCCTGACCCTTTTTCTAAACTCAATACTGACTTGAGCGTTTGAGTGTCTGCATGTACACCCCTTTGTTCTACTCAAAGCAAACTATTAAAAACCACCATCAAGCACCGTAACGGTAGTCACCTACTGGTTAGGTACAATTAGTGACGCCGACTGTGGGGACTTAGCTCGCCCAATTTTTTACCTAAAAAAACTAAACTTTTTTAAAAAATCACCTTGAAAAATGACTACCCACTGTGCTACCTCACAAATACATAATGAAATCCACCGCATCCAACGTAATGGTCATACATCAACGCCTTCACCTGCTGACAGTCCCAAAGAACGATAAAAACCATCGCAAACCGCCACCTCGACCAGCTGAAAACTTCCAAACTTTTGTCCTCTATCCTAAAGCCACATGCATTTCAACACAAGCACTAGAAACATAAGGAGTGATAAAGCTAAGAGGGATCAATACCAACCTGAGGAAATGGACGATAAAAAATGGAATGCTTATGAAGTTTCGAAGGCAAAGGAACTTGAAAAACTTGATGTTCCAAGCTTCTGCAATGAAGGAAGTTGAAAGACTTGAGATTGCAAAAAGCTTTAAATTGAGAGGGAAAGTTTTGAGGGAGAACGTAAAAAGTATTATAAGTGAATCCTCAAAACCTTTTAAACTCTCAGTCAAAACACTTGTTAAGCCGAAGCAATCATATTGTGCGACGCATCCTCTGTGAGTCTCGGTCAAGATTATAACTAACAGCGTATCCAACGGATCACACCAGATCATTAAGTATCCAAATGTCATGATCAAACAATTGGTTGCGATGAAGCCTCGAAAAATAACACTGACATAACCACTCATATGACTATGTACTCAAGTGTGTTACTGGCTGTCGCACGTGGCACTCAACAACTAAAGGTCATGCCCCCTCAATCTTATACCTGAGATGCAAGCATTTAATGCCGATGAATAACAAGCTGATTACTCTCGAGGAAATCATATGGGCACAACCATGATGAACTAATCAGGCAAACATACTTAAAGAACTTATTTGAGTGCTCGATGTTAGCCCATCTGAAATAATCTAACGACAAACAGAGGTACTTCATTGATGAATCTGAATCCTCACGAGCGTTACTGCTCCCCACGAGCATGGATTTTCCTTCTGACGGACACGTCACGAGCACACATTTATAATAGCTCTCTGCAAGTATTCTTCTTTGATTGTCTTAACATCAAGTTTACCATAAGAGATACACGAGAACTTCGGTCGCGCCAGCGCAATACTGACGTTTGCGTTCGAGTGTCTGAAGGTACCCTCCCTATTCAGAGGGTGATGTTAGTAAACCCCATTCAGGCATATATAATGCACTTTTGATAAGTCCATCTTCATAATATTGGATTGACTTGACATATTAACATTTTTTTTGTTAGAGTATCCCCACATGCGCTCGTTTTTATTGTTCTCACAACCTTCCATTTTAAAGTGAGCATTGACTTATTCCTTAATTTCATCTCAATTTAAAATTTACTCGATTGTTTCCTTCGTGGGTCCCACCTTCCCTTTTTGTCTCTACCTACATTACTTGTCTCCGTGTTTTAGTTTTGCAATTCTTCCACGTGTTTCCCGAAGATTTCTTGCATCAACTCCTTTCCTCAACTGCCACATGATATGTTTCACATGTTGTTCTCCATTTGTTGTCTTCTGAACGTTATTTAAATCACTAACAACCAATTGTCTAACACTGTTATTATGTTTCCCATATCCTCTACAATTAATTATGGGATATTCACTTCCAAAACCGTAACACACGGATCACTGATTTTATAGGACAACATTGAATACAGGTCCTCCCCTCCCTCCCCCCCGACCACTTTAAATTATATCTGTTTTCTTAATCACCTTGGTTTTTCTGTACAACTAACCATGGAACTTTGTCTCACAAGTCACAATGATATTCTTTATTGAAATCTATAAACTTAGGTGTATACAAGAAGCAAAATGAAGTGATAAGATGAAACTTAAAAACAAGGGTGTGTATAAGTTTTTTTGTTTTTGAAATGACAAATATTATTCACGACAGTATAATGCAAGAAGCATATTACCGCGGAAAAAACAATAGAAAAAACAACACCGACACCGCATATAGGCGGAACGCCGAACACACCAAATAATGATGCGGAACTATACATGCTTCTAGGACCACACACATAATACAGCCTCACCACCTAAGTATTAAAAGCAAAACAGAAAGAGAGCATAATACAGCTATATCCCAACCAAAAGGAGTACCCACCAACCACCTAAACATCCTACAACATAAGCACACCACAGGAAACAAGACCAGCAGAGAAGGCGCAGACCAGGACCAGCAACAGGCCAAAAACACGCATTGCAAGCCTCAAGATCCAAGACCAAAGAACACCAAGATAGGAACCAAACACACCGCACAACAGGCCAAAAGAAACTGAATTGGACACAGGCTAAAAACAATTGCAACTGTGCTCACTGCCTAACCCTGCTAAGGCAATAAGTTGGATTCCAACTCCACTCATAATAAAGGAGAGGCGGAATATTCATATGATACAACAACCAACGCCAAGAGAGCACCTTAATTTCTTCCACTATCTCGTCCACCTCATAGTTGATTTTGCTGAAGATTTTGTCATTCCTAACTTTCCACAACACCCAAATGGTAGTATTCCAAATCAACCTTCATCCTCTCAACCTATTTTTATTTAAACTCCTCCTACTCCAACATTCCCAATGAACAAAGAGGTTGTGAGGGATCACAAAAACACATTATAACCACAACATTAATTTAGACCACACCAAACTTGCGACCTCACAATGCAAAAATAAGTGAATCGAAGATTCTTCCGCTCCATTACACAAAAGACACAAGGTCGAAACCTCCGGATTAAGCACATTCCTCAATGCTAGATTTACCTTAGTAGGTACACGGTTAAGAAACACCTTCCAGGCTAACGCCACTACTTTCGACGGAGCCGGACTCTTCCAAAGCTTCGCAAACACCCTATTCTCTTCCTCACTCCACACTTCCTCCAAACCAACCAACTCCTTCACTTTCTCATATGCCGACTTCACCGAAAAAACACCCGACTCAACTAGCCACCACACCCACTTGTCCTCTTGAAGCGACCACCTCATACCTTCGAGGTCCTCCTTAAGACTTAAAAACAACTCCTCTTCCCACACAAAAAGGTTGCGCCTCCATGTGAAAATCCACTCCCTCCCTTCCTCCGACTCCACCCCCATCTCCCCCACCAATGCGTCCTTTTGATTTGAGATCATAAAAAGCCTAGGATATTTTAGCCTAAAGCATCTCTCTCCCTTCCACTTGACATTCTAAAAACTAGTATTCAAACCATTTCCCACATTACGCATAACTTCCGTGTTAAACCAACCACTAGCACCGAAATCACCTAATTTCACCAACTCCTTCCACCATAGGGACGCAAACCTAGGCCAAGACCCGTTTCTTCCCTCCAACACCACCCCCACACACGGCCCATATTTTTCCTCAAGCACCTCCTTCCACAAAGCATTCTCCCCATCAAGCAATCTCCACCGCTATTTTGCCAAAAGACTCACATTCATAACTCGAATGTCCTTGACACCCAACCCACCTTTCTCCTTGTTTTGACATACTGTTTCCCACTTCACCCAACTAATCTTCTTCCCCCCTCCCACACCTCCCCAAAGGAATTCTCTTTGAATTCTAACAATGTTCTTTCAAACTTTTACCGGCATCTTTAGGAAAGATAAATAAAATATAGGAATTGAATTGAGGACCGAATTCAATAGAACACTTCTCCCGCCAAAGCTAATGTATTTATGCCCCCATGTATTCAACCTACTATTAAAAGTTTCCACCAACAACTCCCACGTAGACATACTCCTCCCATTTGCTCCAACTGGCAACCCCAAATAAATGAAAGGGATACTCCCCCTACTACAATTCAAAAAATTGCAAGCCATCTCCATAAAATCCTCCCTCACATTAACCCCAATCAAAGAGCTCTTTAAAAAATTAATCTTCAAACCCGAGACCATTTCAAAACCTCTAAGGATTGCTTTCATCGCCCAAAGATTTTCCACCGTTGCTTTCCCAATACAAAGAGTGTCGTCGGCGTATTGTAAGTGAGAAACAACCAAACCATTTTCACCAACTTCAAAGCCTTCAAACAAATTTTCCTCCTTAGCTTGCCTCATTAAACCACTAAAACCTTCTGCCACCAAAAGGAACAAAAATGGTGCTAGAGGGTCCCCTTGCTTAAGACCACGATGAATATTTATCTCCTCCGTTGGGCTCCCATTTACAAGTATTGACATAGACCCACCATACATGCATGCCTTCATCCATGCCACCAACTTCTCACACATCCCCACCCGCCTCATCATATAAACTAAGAAACCCCAATCAACCGAATCATATGCTTTCTCAAAGTCCACCTTAAAAATCAAACACTCCTTCTTTGCTCTCTTAGCATAATCCACCAACTCATTAACCACAAGCACTCCATCCACCAAGGTTCTCCCTTTAAGAAAAGCCGATTGAGATGGAGAAATTATAGAATTCATCACACCCGCCAATCTCCTAGCTAGAACCTTAGCAAGAAGCTTATGTAAACACCCTAGCAAAGAAATTGGTCTAAAATCCTTTAACTCTAAAGGAGAGGACACCTTCGGAATTAAAGTCACAAAATACGCCAACATTCTTCTAGGTAACACCTCATTAGCATGGAATTGGTCAAACAAAATTCTAACCTCATTTTTGATCAAATACCAAAACTCCTTAACAAACGCAAAATTGAAACCATCCGGGCCCGGGCTCTTGCTAACGTCACTTTCTCTAACCACCGCCTCAGTTTCCACCAAAGTAAAATGGGCAATTAAATACCCATTGTCACCTTCGGATAGAATATCAAAATTCACCCCATCCAATCTCGGACGGTCCCAACTAACATCCGCCACATGATTTGTAAAATAATTCACCACTTTTCCACGAATATCCAAAAGCGACACCACTCACCCATCATTTTCCTTCAAGACCTTAATAGAGTTTCTACTAGATCTCAATTTAACACAATTATGGAAAAACCTTGAATTTGCATCACCCTCATTGAGCCATCTCGATCGGGACTTTGAACTATCAAAGCATCCTTCATTTTTAGGAGTTTCCATAATTCTTCAAACTTTGCTTTACGAGACAACACTTCCACCTCCTCCAAAACACCTTCCACCTCCTCCAAAACACCTTCCTCCCCTCTTTTTATCAACCCTTTAATCTCCTCTACAAGCTTCTCCACCCTCTCCTCCATACCCCCATACTCTATCTTATTCCACTCTTTGATTTTAACTTTTAGGCCTTTCAACTTTTCTTTTAGCACAAAACTCATCCACCCACTCAACTCTTGATTCCTCCAAGCCTCCTCCACCACCTCTTTAAATTTCGGATTTTCAATGCAAAAATTATTAAAGCGAAACGGTTTAGGACCCCAATCCCACACTCCATTTTTCAACACCAAAGGACAATGATCCGAGACATCTCTTGGTAACACCCAAAGGGATTTATCCCCCCATTGTTGGTTCCACTCAATGGAAATAAGCACCCAATCAATGTGACTCATAGATCTACCGTTCGGATGATACCAAGTGAAACGACGACCTAAGACATTTAGATTTTCCGATTCCATTTCCCCTATGAAGTTGTTAAAAAGATACATCTCCAATAATTGACCACTCGATATTTCTTCATTTACTCCCCTCCTTTCATCCCTCCTACACACCACATTAAAATCACCGAGAACACACCAAGCCCCACCACCTCTATTAGCCCGCTCCGCCACTAACTCCTCCCACATTCTCCTATTTGCCACCAAATCACATTTTGAATATACATTAACCACAATACATCTCTTCTTTTCCACTCCCCATTCAAGACAAACCCCTACATATCCTTCAACTTGGAAAGAAAACAACAAGTTTGCGCTTGATTTCCTCCAAATAGAGAGAATACCACCACTATTACCTTCCAACGGTCTAAACGCCCACTCACAATCTTCACCACCCCAGAGAGAAAAACATAAATTCGGGTTTATCTCTTGTAACTTTGTTTCTTGCATCGCCAAAAAGTCCACCTTATTACACCTCACTAAATCACGAATCTTACTTTTCTTCCCCCTCCCACCAAGCCCCCTCACATTAAAGGTTGTCACTATTATTGACGCACCCTCTCTTCCTCCCTACTAACCTTGTATTTCACTGATGCCTCTTTCATTGCCACAAGTTTCTCAATAACAGGGCCTTCCTTCGTAGTATAGGAAACACCAGAACCTTTTTGAATTTTTAGCACCTTCCTAGCCGCCAATTGTTTCAATTCTTTACCCCCACTGCCCTACCTATTTAAAAACCTAATTTTTGATCCTTGAGATTTTCTAGCAACATTATAACTTGAATGCCTACCATCCCCCAAAGACCTACCAACACGCTCCTCTTCCTCACTAGACACATCACGACAACCTTCTATTTGGGAGACCGCTCTTCTGTGCAATGCATCAACCTGATACCTCCTCTTCTCCTTCTTCCCCAATTTTGGACTACCCGCTAGCTGAGCCTCCATATCCGCCATCACCTTTTTCTTTTAGAGAGCGCTTGAATTTTTCTTCTTCCGGTTCCTTTGTCGCAACATCATAAGCCTCTGTTCGTCCCCCACATAGGCTTCAATAGAATCACTGTAATCTGATAATTTAGATTCTTCTGAGAAGAATCTAATGTGAGTATTCATCACACCCCTTTCTATATCAGCCGCAGCATACTGCCCAGAATTCATTAAAACCACATCTGCACCTCCATTACTTACTTTCGGAAGAGTCTGATAAGTAATGGGCCTATTGACATAACCTAAGTCACACTGGGCCTCAACCCTCCCCACATGCAGCTGCCCACCCGAAATCCCAGCTGGACCTTGTGACCCCGAATGGGCCACACCCACGTCAGCCACCAATCCTGGAGCTACAAATTGATGGACCCCACCATTGACACTTTTCTCACTAGCTGTCTACGCATGGGGAGCTAGTGTCCCATCCACCTACAAACCTCCCACACCTGTCCCACCACAAAATCCCTCCACACGGATACACTTATCAACCTCATCCTCTCTCCTATCCAGAAAATGGGGCCCACCCGCCACCTGTCCCTCTCCAATAAGCTCATTCAAAAACAAATCCCCTTTTGTAGAACCTAGACACTTAGAACCCACAGAAGCCGCCTTCTGCAAGTCAACATGTTCCTCTGTCCCATGCAAATAGACCTCCCTATGTTGTACTATCTCCTCCCCTAAAGGTCTAGAATCATGAGAATTGAAGCTAGCCACCTCTACATCCGCAAAAAGCCCCCATATCCATCAAACAACTCAGCTTCTCTTGACCCCACCGAAGTGACATCATCCATGACCACACCCCCTCCTTTCTGAAACACCACCGTCCTCCACCCTCCTCCACCACCCACAACATGAACTCTGCCCCCATGACTCTGATCTTCACTATCTCATCTATTATGCCTTTTCTAGCTGTAGAGATCCTTATACGTACCATATCCAATCTGTTTCTAGCAATAGTGTCTTTATCAAAATCAACAAAAACACCAAACAAGGAGCCAATCTTCTTAAAAAGAGGCTCATCCCATACATGTAATGGAATTCCAGTCACATTAAGCTACACTGATCTATTCACCACCACCATAGGAGGGGCCCAGTTTCTAACCCCTTTGAACATCACCTTCCACCACTCTTCATGTTCCTTCTTAGCTGCTTCTAAAGCTCCTCCCTCCTCCATCTTCAAAAACAGAAGCATGTCTCCCATCCCTGTTACCTTTACCCCAACCAACCCTTCCATCATCATTCCATGCTGAACCGCCTTGGCATCCAAATCCTGATTCAACTCCGCCATAAAACCGCCGTTAAGAAATTTCAGCATCTCCTCACTTGGAAGAATTTCCAAGCATGGAGGATCTTCCCTCCGCCTAGAGCCTATCTCTCCATCGCCGTCCAGCACTCCTTTGAAGGTTACACCATTAACAAAAGCAGGCTTCCCTCCTCCCACCTTTTTAGAGCTCGACACTGCCTCCACCCCTTTCTGAACCTCATCTTTCCTCTCCTCCCTTCCAAACCTGGATCTATTCACCTTAAGCCTCTGCTTCCACATCCAGACCTCCTCCAACCGCACCCCAAGCTCCTCTTCATTGCTTACCTCTTTAAATTTTACAAAACCAAATCTTCTACCCCACTTATCTAGTTTATTAGGGATAAAGACTTCTTCCACCTTGCCAAACCTCACAAACAGCTTCAATAGATTTGATTTGGTCGCCTTATCCGGGAAGTTGGAAAAGAAGAACGGGATCGTGGTAGTGTCGAGGTGACGAAAACCACGTCGGCCCACTACAGCTGGATGCACTCCGATCGATTTGTTACCTATTTGAGAGTCACTCACTTTTGTCCCAATGGACCCATTCCCACCCACAACTTCTCTCTCTAGTTTCTCACTTATCTCTCCTTTTCGATTTCTTTGTTAATAAAAATAAATGTTAATAGGGTGTGTAGAAGTTAAATTTGTTTTTCTTCTTCTTCATGTTTAGGTCTAAATAGAACCAAATGATTCCATAATTTTCACATTAAATATAAAGAGGTGAACCAAGATTGCACCATCTTTGATTTCTCTTTTGACGGTGCTTCCATAATGGTATGTCCTTGGTCTTTCCTTACACCAGCATCTCCGGCGGGAAAGGAAAAAAGGAATTTCTAACAACAAATTTTTCACACAAGCGGTTTCCAATGCTTGTGATCAATTTCTATCAATTATCATTAATAGCCATCAAGGGTGACCCAAGATGCATCAAGATCAATCAACAAGAGTATGAATTGGGCATTAAAGAGTAAAAAAAACATGCAACGGTCACTTGCTACTATATACTCCCTCCGTCCTGAAATATAAGCAAAAAAAAAAAATCACACTTATTAAGAAAACCAAAACATAAG
>Ga0099826_10000182_pt1 | contig 26384 bp, 17 predicted proteins | sample Mtrugardesep15_FD_76830 | JGI IMG/M metagenome (GOLD analysis project Ga0099826, IMG submission 76830) | Root nodule microbial communities of legume samples collected from California, USA - M. trunc garden sep15 | ecosystem: Host-associated > Plants > Roots > Nodule | place: USA: California... | reverse complement strand
GTTATTATTTCACAATCAACCATCTAATACACAATGTTGTCAAGTAGCAGCTAAAGCAACACTATAACACCAGATGCTTTTTCTTTGGAGTCAATTTTTTTTTTTTTTTAAATTAGCCCATTCAAATTGACACTGGGGACCTTGAGGAGGAACACACTTTAAAATCTCAAGTCAATACCACCAAACCAACCCAAGTGGGTTTCTTCCGAGTGAAATATAAACCAATAGGAATCTCACTAGTAGCAGCATAGCACCAATAAGAGAATTATCTCATCAAGGACAAACACACTATCAAACAAGTCTTTGCATTGAAGAAAAATGAATAATTTTAGTGATAGATTGAGAACATAAAACATATTAAGACATCAAAATTTTGTCTATTTTATTTTCACAAGGATAGAATTTTATGCATTTTATTATCTAAAGTTTTTGTTGTTTAAAATCTAGGAACTTCCAGAAGCTCAAAGAGCTGATGCAGTGACAAGCATGGTTTATGAGGCTAGTACAAGAATTAGAGACCCGGTTTATGGCTCTTGTGGCAGGAGCAATTTGCATGCGCTGTTCTTGGCTCTTTAGCATTCTTCTCTATCATATTGATCATTTTTGTTTAAACTTTGAAGTTTACTCATTATAGTATCTCTTAGTGTTTTTTGGGAATAATTTTGTTTAACTGTACTTCTATACAACTTTCATCTGTGTTTGTACTTTGGCAAGGGACTGTACCATCTCAGTATTCTCATTTCTTGGAGTGTGTCCCTCATCTAAAATGAGAATTCAGGGAACCTTAAGCAATATCTCTGGGCAAGATATTGATGCGTTGTTATTACTTTTATCACACACAATGGAAGAGAACTGCTTGTTATCCATCCATTGTTTTAACACCACCAGTTGCTGAGGTCTGCTGTCAACCTTCACAGTGTATAGATCATATAGCGATATATCTTCCACTTGCCATATTTTGAAACTCTTTTTTCCATGTCGACAATATTCCTTTAGGGTGTGTTTGGATTGAGGGTTTGGGAGGGGAGGGTTCACTTTTAATTTTTAAACTGCGAACAATGTAAAATGTTTTTTAAAAATAAATTAAGTGTTTTTGAAGTATTATATAATTATTTATCATGTTGTTAATTCAATGTTCTAAAAATTATTTTATAATGTCCGTAATTTAAAAAACAAAAGTAAGCTCTCTCCTCCCTTCCTCTCTTAATCCCTCCATCCAAATACACCCTTTAAGAAGTACCACTGAGGTGAGCATTAGGATACTTTCCTATAAAACTTTGCATGAAACTTATAATCATGAAAGTCAATTGCTTTAGATATTCATATTTGTGACCTTCAAGACATTTGAATTAGCTAGGTATTGGATTCAACATGCAAGTTGTTGCTCTGCTTCTTATATTTCCAACGAATGCTCGCACACTTCAATCCGATAATTACAACCCAAGCTATGGTCTATAGAATGAGCAAAGATCAATATGCACATAATGTCAAAAATAAATCAAAGAAATACATCAGAGCTTAATTATGACCCACCATTTAGAAACACAATAACAAGCTGATATTAGACTAAAAAAGATCTCAAAATGTCAAAGTAGAAAGCTAGAAAAGATGTGCTCAAATATGCAAATTAATTCATATATTTTCAAAAGGCCAAAATTAAGCCTACAATAAATAAGCTTATGACAGACAACAATAAATAGTTAGCCTTAAATACTTTTATAGAACAGACTTAAATCTTTTGTGTAAAAACCTACTCTTTTTTTTTTTTAAATTATAGTTGTCAAGACATACATAACCATTAACTTAAATGAATCAAACAACATGTAATTTTTTTATTTTAAAATTAAAATAAAAAACAAAGCAAACGTCACAATGTTGAAAAAACCACCCCAAGTACCAGGAATAGATTGTTTGAGTTGTAAAAAAATTGAGGAAATAATATGAAGATCTTAACCATTAGTTTTCACGTTATCAGTGATCTAAGGTTTATGGTAGATCTTAACCTTTAATAACATGAAGATTAATGATCAAAATCTCTCGGCATTATTTTCTCAAAAATAAAATTTCCAACCAAGAGAATCTACTCCCCCAAACCCCTTTTCATTGAGTAAACCACCAAATTGGTACTTGTCTTTGTAAGTCATTTATAAACTCGACTCTAACTTTATTAACATTTTAAATTAGTCTCTGTCTTTATCAAAAGTACTCCCTCCGTTTCAAAGGCAAAAGTTATTATGCATAAGTCAATTTCCTTATGCACCCTGCATAAACACTTCACAACCATCATATTTTCTTATTCTCGCTTCAATCACCTTCACTCTCTCTTCCTCCGTTATCCCCGCAATACTTTCTTCCCATTCCTTTCGTTTCCGTTCGGTTTCCTTCTTCTTCTGCTCCTTCGCCGCCACTTTCTTTCTCTGCTTTCTTTGCTTTCCATCTCTGTTGTCTCGCTAGCTTCTTCTTCGCGTTCTTGGAGAGTTCTGAAGTGGGTTGTGATGGTTCTGGGTTTGGAGGTGGAACTGTGGATTCAGGTTCGTGATTTTCACCCTTGTTCGCCGCTCTGACGTGATTTATCCGGCCAGCTTCACGACGACGTGATTTCACCGGCGGGGTTGCACGGATTTCTCCAGCGACATTCCTTTCCTCCTCCAAAATTGGTGAAAACCATTAAATACATCTAATGGTTTTGGAGTACAACTCACAGAAACCATTTCCACAGCAAAATGGTTTTGGAGTACAACTCATAGAAACCATTTCTTTCCTCCTCATCCAATTGTGTCACTCCAAGACTGAATGATGACAATTACTCTAGGTCCTTAGTTTTTTTCACTTGTTGGAAACCATTAAGTACATATAATGGTTTTGGAGTACAACTCACAGAAACTATTTTTGGATTTATGCAGGGTGCATAAGGATTTCCTTATGCACCATAATCGCACCCCGTTTCAAAATATAAGCAAAATTGATTTTTTAGGTTCATTTATTTAATGATAAATGTGGTTAATAATATGGACCACATTCATCATTAAACGAATAAACCTAAAAAGTCAATTTTACTTATATTTAAAATCGGAGGGAGGATTTCAATTAGGTCCTCATTATATGACAAAAATATAAAGGGAATGACCAAATTAAAAAACTTTTAACCAAAACAAATATTAGATTGAAATATTAGTAGAGTTGGTGACTAATTTAATAAACGGACAATATCAGTTTGATGATTTACTCCCATTTCCTTATATAACCCACTGCGCGCTTTTTATATAATCCTTCCCAAGCAAACGTTTCAATCTCGCAAAAAACCCTATCGCGTGCATCACCAATTCTGTTTCGGTTAGTATTCAATTTCACTTCTATTAATAATTTTCTTGCTTCCTTCATCATGCTACATCGATTTTTGCTTGTGTCACTATCTAGTTTTCGATTTTTATTGTTACGGAAATTTCATACAGAATTGTTGTGCTTTTATCAAATGTATGTATCTGTTATGTCATGTTTGGTTCCACTTTTACGGAGGGAAATATTGATGCTAGAGTCGTAGAATTGATTCTGATATGTTCGGTTACTTTCGAGTAAAATTGATTTTGTCTTCAAAGTTGATTCTACTTGAAGCTACGATTTGTAGCTTTTGATTGTAGAATTGATTTTTATACACAAATTTAGAGTTTAACTCACTTTTACATGAATGTATAGAAACACAAATCATTTTACCTTCAACTCATTTTAGTCATAATCTATTTTACAGAATCAATTCACTCAAAATCAAATCTTCTCACCGAAAACCAAACATACATTGTGAATACTGCAACATGCAGTGGTTGCTTATAACATTGGTGAAGAAGAACAATGTTTGACGTCTTTTAGTTTTTGTTTTATTATTCAAAAAGCAAAAGAAAGGCAAGGCACAAGTGCAAAGCTGTGGTGAAGAAGAATGAGTTACATGTTAACAACGTTGTCGCAAAAGAGAGAGGTTGATTCTATCATCAGAGACACTATTGATAAGGTTCTTGTCCTGTGCTTTGGTCGTGAATCTGATCCTAACTGTCTCCACCTTGATCAAATTGTATGTTTTCCTTTTGTCTCCTTTTTTAATTTATCTTGTTTTATTTTTCGAATTTTATATTATTCCCAATTCAAATTTCAAACCCTTTACTTTTTGTTTGTGTTGTTGATACAGCTTTCTAAAGCTGCAAGAGAGGTGTCCAAATTCGCAACTGTCGCACTTGTTGATGTTGACTCTCCTGACATTCAAGTTTATCTCAAATATTTTGACATCACTTTGATTCCATCTACACTGTTTTTCTTCAATGCCCATCACATGAAAATGGATTCTGGGTATGATATTGTTACTTCCTTTGTGTTTTTGCTTCTATTTATTGCTTCCTGTTCTGATTTTATGTTCAATTATTTTCAGCTGGTTCTTTAGTTCCATTATGTTTGTGTAATTGGTAGATATTGTGTTAGATGATTTGCTTATAGTTGATTCCTATTGAAAAGTATTGCAGGAAACAAGAAAAGTACTTCGATATTTTGAAAATTGATGAGATTTGTAGTCTGTCTCTTGATATTTAAATAATTTTCCTTTAAATGTTGATGTTATTCTGTTATATACACGAGTCAGTGCCATAATAGATGGTTAGCTTCATTAACTATTTGTTCTTTAGAGCTTATATGTTCTTTTAGTTGAGAATTGAGAGCATATCGTGAAAAGTTGAGGATTTGAAGTTGGCTGATAGAAACATGTAAACTTCGATTCCTGTGTGTTCGGTGGCATAAGTGGGTATGTGGGGAGGGTGGGGAGAAGAGAGTTTGTAAGAATCAAATGTCATTCAAATAATTTAGGAAGGATATATTGTGAGACGAGTTTTCTCATATTGTGAACTCTCTTGACTAAGCTATCCATTTATGTTTTCTCTTTTTGTTATAAAGTTAGGACCTAGTTTCCTCTTATTGTGTATGTGTGTTGTACTACTGCATTCTTTTTAGCTTTTTATTGGTTGTACATCCTAAACATGTACTGTGTGGGTGCTTAAATCACCTAATGTTTTAAAATATAGATCCTTTACTTTTGGTCACTTTTGTCGAGTTAAAATTCACAGGTAATATTTTAAGTTTGTTATCTTTTGAGTGATATAAAAATTGAGGCATGGAGGACCTCATGATAAAAACTACTATGTGAAATGTTAAAAACTCCCACATTGGATGAGATAAGGCCTGAAAATGTATTTAAAAGTTGGGGGAGTCCTCACCTTACAACCCAGTTTTGTAATGGTTTAGTTAGGCTCAACCTACATTCTAAGAAGAAACACCACTTAAGCAGGCCTATTATTTTAAGCTAATTGAGTTTGCTCTGAAAGTAAATAGTTACCTCTACACCGGTAAATGCAATCTGAACTAATCAATCACTCAAATGTTGGGTAAGTTTGGTTTTTGAAATTTGTGCCCATGTGAAGCTTAATCAAATCAAGTATTGGGTCTAATAAATGTTGCAATCTAATGTGCACCTGAGTCTATGAAACTTTTCATTATCTCTATAGTGCAATTAAACCATGTTTTCTGAAAAGCTTTAGATGGTGTAAATGCAAACTATTAACTTTTTGTATTTGGTAATCCCCTATTATGCAAATGTTGGCTTAGATCTCTTTGTTTATCTTATGTTCTGACTTATATCAATGAATTTAGGGAGTGTGCTTTTTTTTAATATTTTCTTTTACTTTATTTTATGTAGGACTGCGGATCATACTAAATGGATTGGTGCTTTTCACAAAAAGCAAGACTTCATTGATGTGGTTGAGGTACATATCCCTGTTTGCTGGATCAATAATGTCATTCGTGTGGGATCTTTCATCTTAGTGGAATGATTATCAATTGCTTAAACTACTGATAGCTTTTTGAATATTAAATTTATAGGTAAAATAGTAATAGATGATGATTATATGAAGATTTACAAGATAATGTAGTCCAAGTGTGAAAGTATGTGCAATAGTCTTATAGATAATAAATTAGCGTAGTCTAAAATGAGAAGCAAAATTCATGTTTATTTAACTCAGTACTTTCAATCATCCAAAACAAACTGAATACTTTCAATTACGAAAAATATTCTAAAACAAAAATACTTTCAGTATCTAAGCCTGGCTCAGATGAGGACAAGTCAAGTCAACAACTTCAAGAAATCCACTATCATCCAAACTCATCTCTAGCGACATCCCACATTTTACTTTCCTCTCGATAATATTAGGGAGTGCTCCTTGATAGAAGTCGAAGGTTACTATGAAGCTTCCGCTCTATGGTGCCATTTTGTTTCTCTTCAAAGAATGGATAAATGAATATGTACTTCAATTTCTTTCACAACATGAAAATGTACGGCGTTGTTCAAGTAGCTTAGGTGCATCTTTTGAAGTAATGGAGCTCGAGCACCATAAACCAACTGCCATGCTTTTGGATCCATCTCATCTCTATCAACTGGAGAATCAAGATTGTCAAAACCTTCTCTTCCATCTGAGAAGTTTGCAAACTCTGTTCACTTTCCTTCTTTCATCTACAACAGGAAACACCCTTCTGAAACATTTTTCTCTTTCCTCAGTGAGCTCAATGGATAAGTGAAGATACTAACAGAGTCCCTCCACATCAAGACATTGAGCTTACTGAGGAAAGAGAAAATGTTTTAAAAGGTTGTTTCCTGATGTAAATGAAAGGAAGAAAGTGAACATAGAGTTTGCCAACTTCTCAAATGAAAGAGAAGGATTTGACAATCTTGATGATAGAGATAAGATGGATCCATAAGCATGGTGGTTGGTTCATGGTGCTCGAGTTCCATTAGTTCAAAAGGTTGCATTTAAGCTACTTGCGCAACCTTGTTCATCTTCATGTTGTGAAAGAAATTGGTGTACATATTCATTTATTCATTCTTCGAAGAGAAACAAGATGACACCACATAGAGCGGAAGCTTTAGTATACGTGCATAGTAACCTTCGACTTCTATCAAGGAGCACCCCTCAATATCATCAAGAAGAAACTAAAATGTGGGATGCCGCTGGAGATGAGTTTGACTGATAGTGGATTTCTTGTAGTTGCTGACTTGTCTTTAGATGAGCCAGACTTAGAGGCTGATTTTCTCAATGTGGAGTGACTAGGATATGATTTTATCATTTTGTTTTAGAACATTTTTCGTATATGAAAGTACTCAGTTTGTTTTGCTTGATTTATGTCTTCTTTTGGTTGATTGAAAGTACCGAGATTAAATAAACATAAATTTTGCTTCTCATTTTAGACTCTTTATAAACTGTGCTCATAAATTGCTTTATTTTATTAATATGTGTAGCAGTGCCCGTGGTGTCCTATGTTTTTTAATTAGCGGTGTCCCCGTGTCTGAGTCCATGCTTCATAGGCATGCGCATACTGCTGAAATATAGATAATCTAGAATAGAACGTATAGGATCTTACTAAAGCAAAAATTGGTGAAAGAAATTTGATGTATTTCATCAAAAATTTTGGCATACATCAACTTTCTTTGACAATTTTTTGCTTATATTTGAGACTAAGGCAGTAGATCGTAATATGATGGAATCTTAAGAATAATTCAAAAGAAAAACAAGACATACCCCCTTACAACTTACAAGAGTTGAGAGTTCTTTAGCAGCACAAGCAACTCTTTATAATGAGCAAGACTATCTTCAACACTACAATTAATGTTTGATTCAGAGGTTGATATAGAAGTAGCTACTTCTTTAGCACCAGCTGCTATATAAGCTTCAAAACCATATAAACGTAACCAATCAAAGTTGAGTATAAATATTTCTGTATATGATTATTTTAGATTTATGTACCTTTATATTATAACTGGCAATCTGACACTTCAAGTGATCTTCTTGCATTACTTCCTTCGCATCGGCCAACTGGAATATAAAGAAATAAATCATTATTTCCTTTCCGAAAAAATGTTCCAAAAGACTCCATATTAAACTCGCATTGAGAAACTGAAATACAATAAATAATGTATAGCCATTGTACGTGTATGGCCCATTTGGGAGATACAAAACGTGTTGCCTGGATAACAGATAACCCAGATGAAGCTAGTCTTTGAATCAATTCAATCTTTGCTGATGTAGGTATTACGTACAATGTTCTTTTCATCTTGTAATTTATCCCTTGGACAACCTTCCACAACTATCGATAAATTCTCAGAAAGCTAACACAATTACACAACATAATAGGATTCTTTCTGGGGGGGTAGGGATGAAGGTTACACCAAAACAAGAATGATTTTCTCAAACAAACCCTTGAAGGTTTAATGTTTTCAGGATTGAATCATGTGCCTTCTGGTCCTTTTCGCAACCAGACAATATCAAAAGAAAAACTTCTGGTTAATATATGAATCACATAACATAACAGAAAAATAACGCAATTCAACTATCTAGGCAGAAAAAGATATTAGAAATATCAGAGTTACTTACTCATAACAGCAAAGGAATGTGCCAAATATTTCGAACATCACAGAGAGTGAGTATGTTTGACATAGTTTGCTTTAAGAACATTATGTAATGCTTATCATAAGCAAAGTGAAACAGTGGAGTTATTTTGTGTCAGTTGGTGGGGCTGGTGACTGTTAGTTGGTGGCTTGGATTGTGCGGTGTGGCCTGAGGAGGGTCGTACCAGAGGGGTTTGCAGTTTCACGTGACTGCGCAAGAGAGAACTCCGGAGAGGGTCTTGTGACGCACCACTGGGAGAAGAGAAGGGCAATCATGCGATGGTGGCACTTTGGGAGGCTTCCACCATCAGAGAATTTGAGTTAGTTTAGAAGTTTAGAGAGGAGTGTAATGTGAATCTTAGGAATTTCGACTGGTTTGGGTCTCTTGCATCTGAGGTGCAAAACAAAAAATTCCAGTGTGCTCAAAATGAAAAAAAATATTGTGGTATGTGCAGGTGCACATCCTCACTTACACATGGGTCTCCCCCTGATGTTTCTACCTCTAACTATTGGACTTTCTTTCACCTAGTCAACCCTCTTCACCGCTGTTTTTATGGGTTTCTTTCTCCACATATGTCCAAATTACCTTGGAGAGATTCCATAATCTTTTCTATGGTGAGAGCCACTTCAACTTCATAGTTCATAAATAAAATCATGATGCATTTGAAGTTTTTAATGAGAAAAAGGATTTTTCTTTTTCTAATGGCTAGTTATAACTTGTAATTACTGAGGACACAAAAAGCACTTCCCATTTGAATAGTGGGGAAAATGAAGAGTGGCTTATTGGCTTGATTTAGCGCAGCCACAACATGTCCCCTTTTTAGCATATATTTGGTTAAAGTGCGTAGTCATTTCTAACTTCATTTTCAATATTTGATGCTTTCAAGTTTCCTTTGCTTTTCATGTCTCCATTCTATTCTTAAATCTTTTATATGGGAGTGCTTGCCAAATGGACCCAAGTCGCCCTTGTACTTCATTTCCGAAGATTAATTTTTTGGGTACACCATTTCTAACAATTATGAATAATAAAGAGTAGTTCTTTGGGTTTTCAACCCAAACAATCCACTAGAATAGAATAGGAGAAAGTGGTTCGTTCTCTCAAGCAATAGACAAAGGGAGCGTTGCTATGTCATTTTACTTGAATATATCAAATTTAAGTTTGTCCACTCATGGTCTTGATTCCCAAATCCATACTTGATGAATTTTGAGTGCATCTTTCTTTGCAACACCAAGTTAGTATTCTAGTAGATTTCTTTTGTTTCTGTTATATTATTGTAAGATTAAATTTAAGAAGTTTGATATCTGGAAATGTTTTCTTCCAAGTATTTGTTATGAATATTGATGAAACTCTTTTTACATTTCTACAGACAATATTTAGAGGAGCAATGAATGGAAAGCTCATTGTGAATTGTCCTCTCCCGCCTGAAAGGATACCAAAATACCAATTACTGTACAAGGATGTCTAGAAATTTAACTCAACCCTCCCCTTTTTTCCTCTTTTCCTTGTAAATACTCAAATTATAGTATATTTTTTTCTTCCTGTTTTTCTTTCTCACCTTTTTCTTATCATATGCTGACTTGTAATAGTAAGACATGTATATGGGATTTTTTACATGTTGGTTCGACCATTAATGAAACAGAAAGCAGATATCCATCGTTTGGTTTGAACTCAAGTTGATTACTATTAGTATTTCATTCATTTATCTCTGCTTTCCTTGTTTTTCTTCAACAAAAAAGAAAGAGTAAGTCTTACTTGACCACAAGCCAAATCAAAATTAATTCGGCACACACTAATGACAGTTTTTAAAAGAGTAAAGAACTAGACGATGTGACAAATTTTTTTTTCTTTTCATTTGTATGTGTGCGTCCAAATAGTTTTAATTTGCGGTTTTGTCCAAATAAATACTTTTCTAATTAAATTAAATAAGATACAACGTTATGCAAGACAATTTGACAGCTTGTAAATGATGTAGTTTTTTATGTACTCTAAAATAAAATAAATACATGTGATAAACGTGATATTTTTCCCAATTGAAGTAGACAAACATTGCTTATCAATAATAGGTTTCAGGGAAACACATACATAATTGCACCAATGTACTATTTGAGCAAACTAGTAGTAGTTTGTACACCCCAACAAAATGAATCATAGCAACAAAAAATAATAGTAGTAGCTTTTATTTACAAAATGATAACACTTTTGAGTAAATTTATGACCGTAATAAATGACAAAACTCTTTCTGAAAAAATTTAACATTGTTGTATTTTTAAAATCGAAATTGAACCTAAACCTCTTGTTAAAGCTTTTACCATGTGCTCTTAGGTTATAATGTTATTGTTTAAATTAAATTAAGTAATATAACTATTTAATCTTATTGTAAGATAAGTATTGTTGACTGATGTTAATTTTTTTTCTTGACTGAATTGGTTGACTGTTATTATATATGCAAATAAATAATTAATACAATTTTTATGAGAGGAAAAAGGAAAATATTAATAGGTGTCCTAGGACCCAGTGAAAGATACTAAAAAAGAAATTATATAGTAGTTATTGTATTAAAAATTGTTGTGTAATTAATTCATAAAAAGTCAAAAAAGTTCTTTTTTCAAAAATAACTTCCTTTTATCACCAAAAAAAAAAATAACTTCCTTTTTTGTTGCCCAAAGACACCGGTTAACATGACAAAAAAATAATACAATTGATGACTACTTTAATTTAATACTATAACACTAGTATTATCATTGAAATTTAATACCGCTGGATGCCATTCATAAACCTTTATAAATAATACACGTACCCTCGAGACATACCAATGTAAAAAAAAACCTTTTTTTTTTTTTTTTTACGAAAAGTGTAAACAAAAACCTTGTCATTGTCATAAGAGTTGTGTTGTGTTCCAATGAGTGATGTTGTTAAGATCAGACCACAACCACGAAGACATCCTTCAAGGATGTGTCATCGTCGGTACAACACCATTTCAACTCAAACCACCGCTAACAATTCATCGCCAATTCATCGTTGAGATCCTCCTTCGAGTTCCTATGAGGTCTCTTCTTCTAATGAAGTGCGTTTGTAAATTATGAAAAACCCTAATATCAGATCCACAATTTGCAAAGAGCCACCTCCTGAGGCTGAACTCAACTGCGTGTCCACATTTGGTCTCTCCTCACGAGTCTGACCGCACAATCATGGAGTCATTGTTGGAAGACCATTTAAACCGGATTGAACCTGATTTCAACGCCAAGAGGCATAACTACTTCATTATAGGTTCATGCAATGGACTCTTGTGTCTATTACAATACAATCTAAATTTTGTCATATTGTGGAACCCTTTTCTCAATTTGAAATCCAAAGCATCTCCAACCCTTGTTTCTCACTATGGTGAGAATGATCATCTCTCATATTATGGGTTTGGTTATGATCAAGTTAATCTCAGATACGAGGTACTAATAGCTTGTATCAATATATATGATTTTACTGAAATTGTGACCATAATTTACTGCTCCAGTGAAATTTTTTAGAGAACAAAACAAAATTTTCCTGGTGATATTGATTGTTTTCCTTCTAGTGATAGGCTAGTAGGGAAATGTGTGAATGACACTTTGAATTGGGTAGTTAAAAAAATGGTTTTAATTCTAAACAAAAGATGATTATCTACTTTGATCTTGAGAAGGAGACTTATGGCGAAATGTTTCTGCCTCAACCTGAGGATGCTAACAATGTCAGTAATGCTACACTGGATGTTTTGAGTGATTGTCTTTGTCTGTGTTTTAAATCAGAAAAAACTCAATTGGATGTGTGGTTTATGAAAGAGTATGGAGTTGTTAAGTCATGGACTATCATCAAAGTGTTCAGACTATAATAGTGATAATTTACGAAAAGTTTTTGTGTGTCGATTAAATTGCAACAATCAATAATCAAAGTGCTTAATTTCTTACATCTTGAAATTAGACCAACTATATATTAGCTTTTAATCATAAAATCGACACTAAAAATGTATTTTATGAAACGAATCAATAAATCCACAAAAATCTAATCTATCTTACATGATCAATGTGTAAATGAATACATCAAAATAAATGCATAGTAAAACAATTTCAAGAATGATTAAGAATTGGTTACCAAAATTTCACGATTTTGGTAGAAATCAAGAATGATTGTCGCTTCTCACAAAGAACGCATCTCTGATATTCAATATTCAAGTAAAACAATTTGAAGACTTGGCTAACATAAACAATTGATAAATGAATAGTATAATGAAAATTGAGTGAAGATTCGCTTACCAGCAATTGGTATGAGAGAAACAATTTAGAAAGCGGCGGATAAGCATCGAAGAGAAAAAATAACATCAATTATATAGGTTTCTAGACCTAAAAAAAATTATAAGAAGGAAAATTAACCATAGGTTGTCTTGTGTCAAATACAAAACAAATGACTTGGGCTAACTTTTATGAGCTTACAAAAGATCATGGACAATAACTTTTCCCACCCCCAAAATCACTTTGAATTTATACATTCAAAAAATAATTTATTTTTTGTCGTTTGAATGTGTATTTTTGGACAAATCATATCTTCTAGAAATATACATCTAGAGTCATATGTAGTTTTTGTAGAAATGTAGTTACTCTCAAAATCATGCCAGCTTGACCACCTAGTTCACTTTAACCACAATTCGATGGATTAGAACTGAGTTTGTGTTTACTAATCTAATTATAATTATATTAAAATAATAAAAATACATGAAAAAACATGTTGCACACATTGGGTCGGTTCATTTAACCCTTTTTGTTTTACGGGATGAGTTTAGATTTTGAACCCACCATTGCTGGTTGGTCGTTCTTGCCTATCCCGCTAAAGAAATAGGTCAATGGCAGGGTGAGCCAAGAATAAAAGAACATTTCTTACACATGTCTTTAAAGTCACAATTTGTTTTTCAATCTTATCCTCCACAAAGAAGAGAGAAAAACTCATTTAATTTTCCAAAGCATTACGTATGCATTCATTACATATAAGTCATTTCATTTAATTAGTTAAGCTTCATGGTTTCAACCTCAAGTTTTTAATAATTTGCTAATTGGTGAACTCGTGAACTTTTTATTTTGGTTGTCTTGTTGACCTACTAATACTATAAACTTTAAGATGACGAAACATTGATATTTGAATGATAAATTTTATATTTTTAGTAAACTTAAACATATTTTAGTTTTCTAAAATTATTCTTAACATTGACGGGTTAACCCACCAATCTGTCGTCCCATCAAAAGAGGGGTGAGGTGAGATTTTCAATTCTACACCTTTAGTTGCTTCTTCTTGCCCCTTTTAAATGGGTTAATGGCGGGGCAAGGTGAGACGGAGGTTTGACGTATTTTGTCATACTTAATTATAGGTAGCTCAAATTTTCATTTATATATACTAAAGATCCATTGTGTGTTAAATAAGTTTATAATCCATGTAAAAATAGAAAACTTTGTTTTTAGTCCTCATAAAATAAGTGACATGTTTTGGTACCTATAAAAAAATTAGCACGTAGTTTTAATCCCTCTTAAATTAAAATTTGTTTAATTACGCTGAAACTTTTTAATTTTAGAATGATTTTTTACAAACATCTTAAGAACATTATAAGAAACTCTTTTATAAAAAAATTGAATTTTTGTGGTAATTTTTTTTGCGGTGGAACTTTTTATAATGTTTTAAACAAGTTTAAGCATAATTAAATAAATTTTAATTTAATAGAAACTAAAACTATGTGCTGAATTTTTTTAAAAGGACCAAAATATATCACTTTTTTATATGATTATTAAAAATAAAATTGACTATATTTATAGGGATCAAAAACTTATTTAGCCCTTTTATGTTTATCATAATTAAATGCATTTTTTTTCCTTTATCTTATCTCATTCATGATTTTGATTTTTTTATTTCTAAATTCACAATTTTTGACCCCCAATTTTAAAATAATTGCTTTTTTTCACACATATACATTTTGAGGATGTATTGTAATATGTAGTAAGTTATTTTCTTATTTGATACGATGTGACAATGTCAATGTGAATTCATAGTAAGTTATTCTCACTCAAAAACTCATTACCATGTTTTCTTTCTCACCTTTTCTTAGCATATGCTGACTTGTAATAGTAAGACCATATGTATATGGGATTTTTCACATGTTGGTTAGTTCATTCATGAAACAAAAAATAGATATCCCCTCTCGTTTAATATGGCTTCTCTTCTATTATTGATGATACTTTATTGAATAATAGACGGTAGGTTTGTCACACGCATATACGAGTTAAACAAGGTACAAAGATGCTTGTTAAAAAAAAATGGTACAAAGGTTTTTTTGAGAGAAAAAAAGGGTACAAAAATATGTAAGTTGTAAATGATACAATATACTAAATTAAAATAAATATACGTTCCAAACGCAATATTCCCAATTGAAGCAAAGACATATTTTTTAGAGGAAGCAAAGACATTGTTTATCAGTAGGTTTCAGTAAAGAAACAGACATTGTAAAACAAGTGACACGTTAAATTACACTAATGTAATATTTGAGTGATATCACATTGCTCAATATAATTTTATTGGATATTTTTTTTGAATAATAATTTTATTTGGATCATATAATACATAATCCACCGTTAAATTGAAAATTTGTATCATAGAAATCATCTCTCAAATATTTTACTTGAATATGTCATTGAGATGTCTCAATAGTCGATATATCTTCTTAGGTGTTTTTATTGAAAATCATTAATCATTATGTCTTTTTACTTAGTTTATGTTTGGCATATACCTACTAATTCATTATGGTTCTTGAAGAAACCCATAAATCAAATTTAAAAGACCACAATTTTTCACATTAAAGCTTCTCAAAGAGAGAAGAAAAAACACTATCAGACACATAATTGACCCACAGGAAGTTGTTTGGAATAATATCAACAGAATCCATTATGTCTTTCTTGATTATATTCATGTCATCTAATCCTAATAATATGCACAACACTATTAGTGTGGGCAAAGATAAAGTTACTCCCTACGGGAGGAACATTTAGCAGCTGAGTTCACTATGGAGGAGGTTAGGGTTAGGGCAACAACATTCGCACTAAAAGTAAATGTAGCTCCAGCTCCTGATGGGTTAAGTGCTCTTTTCTTCCAAAACCATTGGGAAATATTTAGTACTGATGTTCTATTCTTCTCTTAAGATTCTTCAGTTTGGTTTGGCTCTAAATTGGCATCATCAATTTCAAACAAGCAAATAACAATGTTCCACAGTATTGAAAAACAGAAACATGCAACACATGCGTAACATTCAACATACAGGAAGGTGGAATCCATCAAAGTCGAAGGTGATTCTGATGTGTTAATCAGAATGTTGAATACCTGAATAACATTGTTCATGGAATCAAACAAACACAACACTAGGTTGTTTGAATTTTGTGAGGTTTATAGTACCCAAAAAAAAAAAGTTAAATAGTCTTTGGTCTCTATAAAATTTTCAAATTTTACTTTTTATCCTCTACAAATTTTCATCAAGTTTTATTCCCTTAAATATTTTACATCATCACTTTTAGTTCATACTTTTAAATCAACTTATATGTATTGTTCAAAATTTTAAATTATTTTTTATAATCATGTTTAGTACATTATATAAATCTTTCTTGCGGAAGTTTAAATTTTTAACAAGAATTGAATTAAATATGATTTTTTAAATTATTAACGCTTATAAGTTAATTATTTAACTAAGCAATTGCGAAGTGAGTAATGAAGTCCACCAATGACAAATTGTTCAAGAGAACTTGAGTTTGATTCTTGATAAAACAATTATTTATTAGACTTTACTTACCTCACGACCAAACTTCAGATTATCAGAACCCCTTTCTCCTAAGTATTGGAGGGTTATTACAAATAAAAGTTAAAAGTCATGACGGAAAATATTTTTATTTCTCAAAAGAGCATAGGAGTGAAACTCACATGAGAATGAGAAATTGTAGGTTTGTACCTCCACCCCAACAAATCAAATATAAGCAACTTATTATCTTGAGTTGTAGACTAAAACCACACAAATAATAAATATGAAGAGTATATCAGAGTTGACTTAAAAAAAAAAAACCAAGCAATTGGGAATTGGTTAATGAGTTCCTGCAATGATGAATGGTTTGGGAGAACTTGTATTCATTTAGTGGGTGAAATTTTTATTGACAAGACTTTATTTACCTCACGATCAAACTCCAGCTTATCATGGGCTCTTTCTCATCAGAATTGGAGGGTTAACACAAAAATAAAACTGAAAGCCACGACGAAAAATATTTTGGATGCTAAAACTAGATGAATTTTTTTAGAAATTAAAACCCAAAATTTGAAAAAAAGATTTAAGAACCAAGAGCTAAGGATATTGTGAGACATTTTTTTTAACATTTGTCTAACTCCCTATTAGAAAAATCTTGTGTAACACTGATGAGGTATAATATAGGGTTAATTATGTTTAAGGTCCCTATAAATAGTCGTGTTTTCAACATTAGTCCTTACTTAAATTTTATTAAATATTTAGTCCCCAACGTTTTTCTCCGTTATAAATTTGGTCCTTGCCGTAAAAATTTTGTTGACTGGACAAACAGAATACGCCATGTAGATGCCACATGGGAATCTGCGTGGACTTATTTCATGACGTGGCATGCCAAATGTCATTACCATTTTAAAAACCCTTATTTAAATTAAAAATAAAATATTTATTTAATTAAAAAGTAATTAAAAAAAACTTATCCATTCCAGCACTTCATCTTCACGGGGAAGATGAAAACCATATCCAACACTAACATCATCAACACCAAACTCACTCAACCACCATTACTTGAACCCAAAACCCTTCATCAACCACCATCATCTTCAAGAGAACTTCATCTTCATTATGACCCCCAATCTTTTAACCCTCTTCTCCAAATGTTTTTAGAAAAGGGAAGAGATGGAAAAATGTCATCTTCTTCTTCACCCCCAACGCCACCAACTCTTTTAGCAAACCCAGAAACTCCGACAAACCTCATTAATTCTGTAACTTCAACAAACCCTAAAATTTATCAAATATTTTCTGCTCGGTAATCACTTCTCATTAACCCATTTCCAGTCTTTAGAAGCACTTAGTCTAAAACTGAGGGTTAGCTGATAGAAATAACACATGGTGAGAACACCTTAGACTCTTCACGCGCCGGCGTTTTCAACCCAAGAGCCGCTGCGAACTCCCTTTCCTGCCAACCCCATGATAGATCTTCAATTTTAGCTTCCTAGATCAACAACACAACTTCAATTTTTGAATAAAGTAGCCACGAAATGTGATATGAAGTGGTGGTTTTGATGGGGTGGGATTTTGTTGAATTGATGTTTCAATTGCAGAGGATGTGAAGAAAAATGGAACCTTTGTTCAATTGAATTGATACAGTTGAAGATGGAGATGAGGACTTGTACCAAAAAAAAAAAAGGTTAATAGTGTTTTACCCCTGTAATATAGGTCATTTATGGTTTTCTCCCTGTAAAATATTTTTTTTGAATTTCATCCTTATAATTTGAAGATTTTTTGGTTTTGGACCTTCTTTGAAAAGTTCACTCCTTGTAATTTGAGCAAATTTCGGTTTATCCCCTTGTCATATCTTCGATTTTGTACAGTCAAAATTCATGAAGGTCCAAAACCAAAAATCTTCAAATTACAAGGACGAAATCCAAAGAAAATATTTTACAGGGGGGTAAAACCAGAAATGACTGATTTTACAGAGGGTAAAATACTATTAACCCAAAAAAAAAAAAGATGGAGATGAAGACAAAGATTAGTGGGTGACGGCTGAGAAAGGGAAGGGTTGGGATTTCTAAGGAGGTTTTTTTCTTTAATTTCATAATATTTTTAATTTGGTAAAAACAATGAATCAAAAAAATTAATGAGAGAATTTCCACATGGGAACGCCACCTCATTTAAAATGCACATATGGCATGTTTGTGTCAGCATTCTGTTAACCTAATCAACACACTATTGACGGAGGGACCATTTCTACAAATGGACAAAAACGTTAGGGACGAAAAAATTAATAAAATTTAAATAGGGACTAATGTTAAAAACACACCTATTTATAGGGACCTTAAACATAATTAACCCTATAATATATAGGGAGGGGTTAAACTCCCACAACATAACAAATTAAAATTTGAATCTCGACATAAAGAAATACCACATTTAGTATCCAACATGTCTGAATTTGTTTCAATATCGAGAGAGTATATTTATAAAAAATAAAACAAACACAATACAAAATACACTAACAATGATGCAATGAAATGATCCAACCAAATTTGCTGGGAACCAAGAACACTTAATCCACTAAAGCGAAAACTCCCAACAGAAACTACAATAACATCATGATCCCTTGACATGATTAAACAACCAAAACATTTAAAACCTTTTAGTTTAATGCTTGTAGCAGTGTGCAAGTCTTACGTTTCCCCTTCATCTTCAATGTGAAATCCTCAATAGTACAATGTAATAGCTGTCAGAGGAGCAACAGACAAAATGAAAATTAGGGTAAGATCAAATGTTGAATGAATGAAATGAGAAACTAGTAATTGCGTACCTCAACATTTTGAGAAACATTCAGCACTTTCAGCTTATTTATCAAGTTATTTGCTTTCTCTATAGCACTTCTGGGGAACCAAAATTCAAAACTCGTCTCTTCAAGAAGTTTGAGACCGGTAACAAAAAGTGGACGAGTGAAATGTGGATAACCAAAATGACCAACAAAAGTAAATGTCTTCAGATTTGGAGTGTTCATTTGAATTTTGTACTTATAGACGCAACCTCTATCAAACCGGATGATCAAGTTTGAAATGTTATCATTTGATACGAAAAGTTTTTGTGTTCCGATTAGGTTGCAACAATCAATAATCAAAGTGTTTAATTTCTTACATCCTGAAAATGGGTTGACACAAGTATTTTCATCATTTGATGAAAATGAAACTTCTTTTAGATGGCAGTATGTCAACTCAGGAAGGTTTAAAGTGTGTGAAAATATCACTTTCCCTCTTGTTTCACGAAATGAAAGTTCGAGATGCTTTAAAAAACGACATGACAACAAGATATTGGTGATCTCAATATTTTGATGCTTATAACCGGCTCCAAAAGTGTTGATTGTAATTGACTCCATTTTATGTGACTTTTCATATCTAAAGAGTTTCGTCAAGATTTGAAAAGAAATAAACCCGTCAAAATCGACAGCTATTTTCTGCAAGGAGCTCAAGCGATCACGATGAGTTAAGAATTTGTTGACAAAACTTCTGAAATTGGCGGCTGTTTGAAATTGGGTATTGTTTGTTATAAGATTCGAAGTATGTTTCCACAGGTTGTTCCATCTTTTGGACAATACACTTGTCCGGACAACTTCTAGTGTTGACAAAAATGTCATGATATACAATAATATGCAATTCGGAAGTTCACTTATCTTGTCTGTTTTCCTTTGACTACCCCTTGATCTCTTCATGTTTGGCTCATTCTTTTCAATATGGCTCCTCAACATCATCTGATCAAAATGAAACTTAATTGGTCAATTTTATTAAATTTCTCCAAAATGCTTTTAGAAAAGATGAATGAAGCATATTTAAAATATTGAGTTGAGTTCAGGGTTTCACCCCTAAAAAATATTTTAACATGCTTGGTATGTCTTAGGGCTTCGACTTCACCCTTATATTTCTTTTGGTTATATAGCTGCAAGCCGACGATAATTTGAAAAGAAACTAACTTAAACTAACCCATAACCAAACCCAGAACATTCCGAAGACGTTTCGGTTTCAATTAACATATTGAAGACTTTTCGATCTCAATTATTCACAAAACAATCTTTCATAGTCTACATATTGTCTTTAGGTTGAAAGATATGCCTCAAAAGATTTAATTAATTTGGCTAATAAATTCGACCAACCATATATTAGCATTTAATCATAAAATCGACACTAAAAACGTATTTTATGAAACGAATCAATAAATCCACAAAAATCTAATCTATCTGTACCTGATCAATGTGTTAATGAATACATCAAAATAAATGCATACCTTGCGCTTCGGAAAATTTCACGATTTGGGTAGAAATCAAGAATGATTGTCACTTCTCAAAAAGAACGTATCTCTGATACTCAAGTAAAACAATTTCAAGACGATTTTGGTAGAAATCAAGAATGATTATCACTTCTCACAAAGAACGTATCTCTGATAATCAAGTAAAATGAAAATTGAGTGACGATTCGTTGATAAATGATTCAAGACTTAGCTAACATAAACAATTGATAAATAAATAGTATAATGAAAATTGAGTGAAGATTCGTTGATAAATGAATAGTATAATGAAAATTGAGTGAAGATTCGCTTACCGACAATTTGTATGAGAGAAGCAATTCAAAAAACTGCGAATAAGGATCGAAGAGAGAGTAACATCAAATATATAGGTCTCAAGACCTAGAAAAAATTATAAGGAAAATTAACCATGGGCCGTCTTGTGTCAAGTACGAAACAAATGACCTGGGCTAACTTTTCTGAGTTTACAAAAGATCATGGACAATAACTTTTCCCACCCCCAAAATCACTTTGAATTTACACATTAAAAAAACACATTTATTTTTGTCGTTTGAATGTGTATGTTGGACATATCATATCTTCTAGAGTTATACATATAGAGTCATATGTGAAGGTGAGAAAAACATAAGAGTGAGGGTTGAATTGTGTTGGCTTTTTCTGAAAATTTGTGTAAGAGTTTTAACAAAAATAGAACAAGAGATAATCAAAGAGTAATGGAAGAGAGACAGCACAAGCAGATTATCCTGGTTCATCCCACAATCCGAGGTTATTTCAATCCCCTTGCACTTTCAAGATATTTTACTTTTTTGTGTTAATCCTACGATTCTTATGGAAAAAGAACTTTAGTAATTCGGAGCTCGACCGAGAGGTAACTAAAGTCTATCTAAAAGTTATTTTCACCAGAAAACGAACTCGAATTCTTTCGAACGATTTGTCATAGAAAAAACTCATTAAACACTTGTGTCAATCCCTTTATTCCTGATATAATTATGATATCATAAATATAAAAATGCATGACAAAATGGATATTAAAGTATTCATACCGCCCGTATAATTTTAGTTGCCTTTTAGGGTTGTGAATGTTTTCTAAGAAAATAATTAGTTGGGTTGATTTCAGTGGTAAACTTGTTTAATTTTATTTACTAAAATATTCATATTAGTTGTAATTAGTGTAGTAGTTAAGTGAAATGAAAATTTAATAAATAATTTTTGCAAATTTACTAGTTGTAACTTTTAGTAAAATGTAATACTCTTACTAGTTGTAATTAGTGATGAAAATAATAATTGTTCACATTAGAGGTCCGAAGTTATTTCATTATAACAAATTAGTTCTTTAAGTTTTTTCGTACCACATACGTCATTTAAGTTATTTAATTGTAGCAAGTTAGTCTTTTCAGTTGTTTTCGTACCAGTTAAGTCATTTAAGTTATTTAATTGTAACTTTTAAACGTCGAATAACTTACATTTCTAAGATATGAAATTCCTCAAATTGTTACCTTTAAATAACTTAAATAACCTAAGTGATAAAAAAAAACTTAAAGAACCAACTTATTATAGTTAAATAATTTAAAAAACCTAAGTGATACTAAAAGAACTTAAAGGACCAATTTACAATTGAATACCTTAAAGGATCTCTTATTCTAAAGTGACATTTATTTGAAGATAAAGAAAAAAGAGTTAAATATATTTTTGTTTCCTATAAATATGTCAACTTTTCATTTTAGTCCCTCTAAAATTTTCCTTCAACTTTTAATCCCTATAAAATTTTCAACCACTACATTTGGTCCCTATAAATAAGTTATTTTTTAATGAAATTGTGCATAATATTGTAATAACCTTTCCCTATAAATCTTTTTTTTAGAGATTCTTATAATATTATGAATTTTTCTGTAAAATTTTATTCAAAAATATGAATTCTACATATGAGTTTACTTTAAAGGAGGGACCAAAAGTGAAAATGGAAATTTTTTAAGGGACTAAAAGTTAAAAAAAAAAATTAGAAAGACTAAAACAAAAAATTAACATATTTATAGAGACCAAAAATATATTTAACCAAAAAAAATCTAAAATCACATGAAGGTAGTATATAATATATCCACATCATCCTCATTAAAATTTGCAAGTAACCTACACATATCCATATCTATACCTATTAAAAAAACTAGGGTAATGCTAATAAGTTTTTTGGAGACACTTTTTAAAAATCTTACGTGGTAAGATTTTTGCGAAAATAAATGTATTCAATATATTAAAAATTAAAAATATTTAAATTACTAAAAACATTCGTTAACCAACCCAAAAAACTATCCTCCTATGACCTATACCCACCATCAATAATTCTTTAGAATAGCCATCCATTCCATCTTAGAAAGTGAGCCATCAACAATAAATATAAATCACAAAATAAGAATAAGAGGGAACATGTGAAATAAAGTAGTGGATCCCTCCATTGAAGGCCGTAACAAACAAGCACATGTTATGGGTCCACCCTGTTCATGGATCTAAAGGCAATCACACCTCAACAAATCAGCTCCATTTACAACTTGACTGACAAGTGCATGTTGTGTACTACCTAATACTACAAAGGATCTTGCATATCATTCACAAAACTATATACATTACACAATAAATATGATACGTATAAGGTAGGTATGTAGGCACATACTCTGTCACGTATTGTACAAAATAAAAATAATGGGGGGACAAATCCAGCAATGATAACTGGAAACATTTGCATTATTATAAGTCAAGCACACGCTGGAAATAGACAGAGTCGTATTTTTTTTCCCCTTATAAAACAAAAACTGGGTCATATAAACATCTTCTATATTATTTCTTGTCCCTAATGAATTTCCACCTAATTTCTCATTCATATATAATACACATATTAAGAGAGAAAAAAAAATACAAAAGAAATAGCAGACACATAACAATAATAATATAATCGAGAACTCTTATTCCTATATTAGCCTCGACCTTACTCGAGCCAACTTGCTTCCTTGGGATGCAGATTTATCAACCAGAAGTGGATTTTTGTCGGAACACAACAAGGATTTCAGCTTCTGTTCTTGCATTTTTCCACTGCCCTTGGTGCTGTAATTAACAATATATTTAAGATAAGATAAGATGAACCATATGGTTTTAAATTTAATTTGTTAAATGCATTTGAGTATAATACAAGTAAGTATATGATCATTTACCTAGCCCAATTGCCTCAGAACCTTTCATTATGCGGAGACGCTTGCACGATTGAACAAACATTCTGCAAAAATTATGTAGATGAGCATCAAATTAATAAGACTATGACTATGATCAAAGTGTTATGAGTCGGGTTGAATTGGTTTCGAGTAAATTTGTTATACGATGTAATAAAATTTTATCGGTTTGAGTTAGTTCAAAAACCATTTTTGTCAAACTCAAACAAACTTAATCTGATGATGAACGGATTGGTTTGGTTCAGATCAACGGATAATGCATGAAATGTGAGGTGAAAAAAGAGGGGTACTCACTCCCAAGGAACATCACCAACAAGCATCCAATCACCATCTTTGTCTTCATATGTTGGTACATAATCAGAACCGTTCAAAAGGTCAATCAATTTGCTTTCATTCATGAAGTCTTTGGTAACTTGGGACCCACAATTGTCAATTGTGAAGGAACTAAACATTTTAGCCAGCGCATCTGACAGCTCTTGGTAACTCTTGTACAATTTAAGGTCCACCTTACGTAGATATGGTGCACCATCCATGCTCACCTTAACAAATGCTCCATTCCCACCACCACTTGTGCTCTTATCTACTTCTGATTCATTGTTTGTCTTTTGAACATTTACTATGTTCTTTCTAAAGGATCTAACTGGTGGCCATCCCACAACTTGTGCCCTACAAATTCAATATAATCCATGAGTATACCACATCAATACTAATTTCTCTAGCTAATGACCAGATTACTGTCGTTTACCGTACGAATTCATGCAATCAGTGATTTGATTGCATGAATTCGTGTACCGGGAAAGAATCCAATTTATGCATGAATTATTATTATTGGAGTGAGACTATAACAAATCGATAGGTGACACGCACACAAGACAAGGGCGTGTGGACTATCCTTTTCAACTTTATTTATCCTTTGTTTGGGGGAATTAACAATATATATGAGTGGATAGAAAAAGTAAAGATTCCAAGTGTCTTGTCTTTTTCTTTTGTCTACCCGACAACCAACCATGCCCGCAGAAAAAATCCAACTAAAATAATACTAATATTATTGCTTGCCAACCTATTCCTTCAGCCACCATCCAATACTTTATTTTCATTTTTTATTTTTTATTTCTCTTGCACATAATCTAGATGACATTTTCAGGATTTCTTTTCTCCTCCCACCATGCCTTGATTTATTACTATAAGTTGTCCATGTTTATTCATTTAAAAAAAATGTGATGTTAGTTTATTTTAGAATCAAGTATGACACTTGCTATAATTAAAGTCAGTTTCATTTTGCAATAATAAAATTGCTTTTGAATGAATTTTTTATATAAATTTAGTAAGTTGAATGAAAAGTGATTTGAGATAGTTTGGCTTGTTAAAAAAAAGTGATTTGAGATAGAAATTCATGTCAAAATAGATTAAACAATAAAGGGTTAATAGTGATTTATCCCTGTAATATATGTTATTTCTGGTTTTCGCTACTGTAAAATAATTTTTTGGGATTTCGTCCTTGTAATTTAAAATTTATTTAGTTTTGGACCTTCACGAAAAATTTCACCCCCTGTAATTTGTGGAAATTTCAGTTTACCCCCTGTAATTTGTGGAAATTTCGGTTTACCCCCTGCCATATCATAGATTTTACAGGGAGGAAAACCGGAAATGACTTGTATTACAGGGGTAAAACACTGTTAACTCAACAATAAATTTGAGGTTCAAATTCAGATGGTAGACAAAAATTCAAAATTATATCTTCAATTTAGAATCAAATTTGACAACAAGTTTAATTTTATTCAAAAAAAAATCAAACATTTTAAAATCAATTCTAATTCTATAATCAATTTTGCATCTTTCAAAAGTTGAACTAAAAATGCACTAGAAAATTTATTGTTAGTTTTTATGGAAGAATTTTTATTTTATTTTTTTGACAAATGGAAGAAATCTTATAAGCATATTGTAGTCAAGTTTAATATTATTGTTTAACAAAAAAGGTTCAAAATAGAATTTAGTTCTAATTTGACTGCATTTAAATGTAAACATGTTTACACCCTTTAAAAAACAATGTAAACATGTTTACACTCTCATTTAATTGTGCTGCGATAATATCATATTAGAATCAAGACTAAAGAATAATGTTTCAAGAATATGTTCAAAAGTAATCACACTGAATATGATATATAAACAAATTTAGAATTCCATGTTCAATTTTATTCCAATCAAACTCAAATTGCTAATAGTTTTTCACAAACAAATTCGAAGTTTCGAACTATACGTTTAGAACACGAAACAAACCCCCAAAATTGTCATGTTCAAAAAAACTAAACCAAGTTGTAAGAGCAAATTCAGCCAAAAATTATGGAACAAGAAACATAATTGTAACCGTGTGACCTTTAACCACAAACAACCTTCTAACCAGGGCCGGCCCTAGGGCATAGGCCGCGAGTGCGACGGCCTAGGGCCCTTGTCGGTAGGGGGCCCAAAAAAATTTTTAAGGTGGGGGGTGTATATAGAAATATATGGATTTTTGGGGGTATATATAGCAAAATTCTCTGAAAAGGCCAAAACTTTTATATGTTACAGGAATGGGCTGAAATATGTTAACGTGTTTGGCCCTTTTAG
>Ga0099826_10000181_pt1 | contig 26466 bp, 25 predicted proteins | sample Mtrugardesep15_FD_76830 | JGI IMG/M metagenome (GOLD analysis project Ga0099826, IMG submission 76830) | Root nodule microbial communities of legume samples collected from California, USA - M. trunc garden sep15 | ecosystem: Host-associated > Plants > Roots > Nodule | place: USA: California... | reverse complement strand
GTTCTCTGCCGGCTTTCCATCAGCCGGGGTACTGAAGAGGCACACCATCATTGCCTGAAGTGCGGTCGGGTCATTCCCTCCAATCGATGGCAGACAAAGCCGAATGATGCTCTGGCAGGGCATCGTTCACATTCGCGCCTTGAGCGTATGCTATCGATTCTGCGCCTCCACCGGCTGATTCGAATGCATATCTCGAGCGTCCTTTGTCCTCCGGATTCTGCCGGAGTCGGTTTTATAGGGAATATATCGATGACGACTGCACGCATTCTCGACTTCATCAAGACCCGACGTCCCGAAGGCCCTTGCCTCGTGGTTGATCTCGACGTCGTGCGCGACAATTTCAACGCGTTCCGGCATTCCCTGCCGAACAGCGCGATCTATTATGCCGTCAAGGCAAACCCGGCTCCCGAAATCCTGAAGCTGCTCGCTTCGCTCGGCTCCAACTTCGATTGCGCCTCCGTGGCTGAAATCCAGATGGCGCTCGATGCCGGTGCAACGTCCGACCGGATTTCCTTCGGCAACACCATCAAGAAGGAACGCGACGTCGCCCGTGCTCACGCGCTCGGCATCGATCTCTTCGCCGTTGATAGCCATGAGGAAGTCGAGAAGGTTGCCCGTGCCGCCCCCGGCGCGCGTGTGTTCTGCCGCGTGCTGACGGATGGCGAAGGTGCTGAATGGCCTCTGTCGCGCAAGTTCGGCTGCGTGCCGCAGATGGCTGTCGATGTTCTGGTTTATGCGCATCAGATGGGTCTGGAATCCTACGGCGTTTCCTTCCATGTCGGTTCGCAGATGATGAATCTCGACGCATGGGATGCAGCACTTGCCGATGCCAAGCGCGTCTTTGCGTCGCTTGCCAAGCAGGGCATCCACCTGCAGATGGTCAACATGGGCGGTGGTTTCCCGACCAAGTACCTGCGCGACGTTCCGGCTGCCGAAGAATACGGCCAGGCGATTGACACGGCGCTGCGCAAGCACTTTGGCAACCAGATCCCGAAGACGATCATCGAGCCGGGCCGCGGCATGGTCGGCAATGCCGGCGTCATCAAGGCGGAAGTCGTTCTCGTGTCGAAGAAGTCCGACAACGACAACCACCGCTGGGTGTTCCTCGACATCGGCAAGTTCGGCGGTCTCGCCGAGACGATGGACGAGGCAATCCGTTACCCGATCCGCACCGAGCGTGATCAGGACGAGATGCAGCCCTGCGTTCTGGCCGGCCCGACCTGCGACAGCGCCGACGTGCTGTATGAAAAGAACATGTATCCGCTGCCGGTCTCGCTGACCATCGGCGATGAAGTTCTGATCGAAGGCACGGGTGCTTACACGACGACCTATTCGGCGGTTGCCTTTAATGGCTTCGAGCCGCTGAAGGCTTACGTCATCTAGGCATCGGGCCGAAAAGTGTAACGCGGTTTTCGGAAAACCCGATGCGCAGGTCAAAAAGTCCGAACGCCGCCCGCTGAACAGGGCGGCGTCTCGACCAAGCTTCCGTTCCGGCCCTGCCGATTGTGCTGTTGCGCAAATCCCTGCTTGCTGCACCTCTTCCAGCCGAGGAAAGCGTGTCGGCGGGCCGGAGCGGTTTCACCATTTTTCATCAAGGGCCGCGTGTGGGCGGTTGTGTGACGGGAGGCCAAGGATGGCCGCTCTTTTGAATTCGGTACGGGCATTTTTTACACCGCAGACATTTCATGTCGATCAGGAAAATCCGGGCGATGTCGTCGCCCGTGAGAACCTTCTCGACCGCGCCATGGGCGCTGGCCGCCGCCGCAAGTCTTCTGAAAAGCTGCGCGCCGGCCGCGTTCCGGCCGAAGGCCTGGCGCTTGTTGCTCGGGATGAGGATGGCCATGTCATTGCCACGGTGCGCCTTTGGAATGTCGAAGCCGGTATTTCACGCGAAGGCCGTCCTGTCGAGGCGTTGTTGCTTGGCCCGTTGGCCGTCGATGCCGCCCATGAGGGCAAGGGCATCGGCTCCGCACTGATGCGTGCGGCAATCGGTGAAGCCACCAAGCGCGGCCATGGCGCCATCCTCCTGGTCGGCGACGCGCCCTATTACGAGCGCTTCGGCTTTTTCGCCGACAAGGCCCAGCACCTCATCATGCCCGGCCCGTTCGAGCGCAACCGTTTTCTGGCGCTGGAGCTGAAAGCTGGCTGGCTCGAAGGTGCCGCCGGTCTTCTGGTGGCAAACGGCCGCCGGCTCTCGGCCTGAGGTGATACTCGCTGCTCACATCGAACCCCGGCCCAAAGCCGGGGTTTATTGTTTTTATTATACGGTTCATGCGCCCGACTTTACCCCGCCGACAATTTTCCAGACACCTCTTGCCTGCGATAAGTTGCGGGTATATACCCGAGACAATGCCAAATGATCGCTGCCACTGCATTCTGTTGCGCAAAGCATCCCGCAAGGTCTCGTCCTATTATGACGAGGCACTGGCACCGCTTGGCGTTAATATCGGCCAGTTCAGTCTGCTGCGGAACATTAACCGCACGGCGCCTGTGTCGCTGACCGACCTTGCCGCGCGGGTGGAGCTGGATCGCTCCACCGTCGGCCGCAATGCCAGGGTGCTGGCCCGGATGGGGCTGGTCGCCATCGGCCACGGTGAGGACCAGCGGGAGGCAATGCTGACCGTAACGGAGGAGGGGCAGGCGATCCTGAAGGCAGGTGCGCCGCTTTGGGACGGCGTGCAGGACGAGATTGAGGCCCGGCTGGGACCGGAAAAGACCGCGCAATTGCAGGAACTGCTCGCAGCCCTCTAATTTTTAGATCATGAAGCGGGTATCTACCCGTAAAACTCGGCCAGAGGCCGCTGGAAAGGGATTTTGAACATGCTCTCCACACGCCTTGCCAGCTGGATGGCCGGCAGAAACCTGCATTACGGTTGGGTCGTTGCCGTCACCACCTTTCTGACCATGCTGGCCACCGCCGGCGCGATGGGGTCTGCGGGGGTGATGATCCAGCCGCTGCATCAGGAGTTCGGCTGGGATATCGCCGATATTTCCTCCGCCATGGCGGTCCGGCTGGTGCTTTTTGGCCTGCTCGGGCCTTTCGCCGCCGCCTTCATGAACCATTTCGGCATCCGGCAGGTGGTATCGACGGCGCTCGCCCTGATCATGGGCGGCATCGTCGCATCCTTCTTCATGACGCAGGTCTGGCAATTGCTGCTTCTATGGGGTGTGGTGATCGGTGTGGGCACCGGCATGACCGCCCTGGTGCTGGGGGCTACGGTGGCGTCACGCTGGTTTTCCAAACGCCGGGGCCTTGTGATCGGCCTGATGACGGCCAGCAATGCCACGGGTCAGCTGGTGTTTCTGCCGCTGCTGGCGGCATTGACCGAGGCCTATGGCTGGCGGACGGCCCTGACGCTCTCCGTTGCGGTGATTGCAGCCGCCATGATCCTCGTTCTGCTTCTGATGCGCGATCACCCGTCCGATGTCGGCCTGCCAGCTTATGGTGAGACAGCGGTATCGAAGCCCCCGAAGCAGGACCACAATCTTCTCGCCACGCTGGCCTCACCGCTGGTGACGCTGAAAAGCGTGTCCGGCAACCCGGTTTTCTGGGTTCTGTTCGGCACATTCTTCGTTTGCGGGCTGTCCACCAATGGCCTGATCCAGACCCACTGGATTTCGATCTGCGGTGATTTCGGCATGGCCGCGGTTACGGCGGCGGGCACGCTGGCGGTGATCGGCATTTTCGATTTCTTCGGCACGATCTTCGCCGGCTGGCTTTCCGACCGTTTCGACAATCGGTTCCTGCTGTTCTGGTTTTACGGTCTGCGTGGCCTTTCCCTGATTTATCTTTCCTTCTCCGGTTTCAGTTTCGTGGAGCTTTCGGTCTTCGCCGTCTTCTACGGGCTGGACTGGGTGGCAACGGTGCCGCCGACGGTGAAGCTCGCCGCCGAGAATTTTGGCCGTGAAAAAGCAGGTCTGGTGTTCGGTTGGGTCTTCGCCGGCCATCAGCTGGGAGCGGCCACCGCCGCTTTCGGCGCCGGTTTCTTCAAGAGCGATTTTGACACCTATATGCCGGCGCTGCAGATTGCCGGCCTGATGTGTCTGATCGCGGCTTTCTCGGTGCTGCTTCTCAGGAAGCCGGGCTCCGCCGCCCTGACGCCGCAGGCGGCCTGAAGGTAAGGAAGGGCGCCGAACCGGCGCTCTTTTCCTTTTCAAGGGTATGAAACCGTCCGTCATAGGACAAGGTTTGTTGCGCAATTGTCACAATGCCGCTTGCTTCTTTGGCCTGACAGGCAATCGCCCTTCCCATTTGATCCATCTCAATCGGCCCACCCCGTCCATCGCCATAGTGGCTGCGATCCGGTGCGGTAGGCGAAGAGTCGCCAGCCCACCGTCATCAGCGGGTTTGGGAGTTGCCTGGCCGCGCTGCGCTATAGGAGAGATGGAATGACGAAGATGAACAGGAAGACCGCCCTGCTGGCCAGCGTTGCGGCAATGATGATGGTAAACGGTGCGCTGGCTGCCGATCTGGCCCCGCTGGCAACGGCGCCCACCGCCGAACAGGCGATTGCGGCGGCAAGCCCGTGGATGCTGCGCGTGCGCGGCCTCGGTGTCATCACAAATGACAGCGGCAGCGTCGACGGTCTACCCGGTGCGGGCCTGTCCTATTCAGATACCGTGATCCCCGAACTCGACATCAGCTACTTCTTCACCGACAACTTCGCCGCTGAACTCATCCTTGGCACCACCTATGCCAAGATCAATGGCGAGGGCGTGCTCGCCGGCACGCCTGTGGGCAAGACATGGCTGCTGCCGCCGACGCTAACGCTGCAATATCACTTTACTGATTTCGGTGCCTTCAAGCCCTATATCGGTGCGGGCGTGAACTATTCGCTGTTCTACAACCAGTCGGAAAAGCCCGGTTTCAGCAATCTCGATGTCAAGAACAAGCTCGGTGCAGCCGTACAGGTCGGTTTCGACTATATGCTGGATGAACATTGGGGCGTGAACTTCGACGTGAAGAAAATCTTTCTCAAGACCGACTGGACTGCCGAACTGGGCGGCACGCCGATCAGCGGCAAGGCGAAGCTCGATCCCTGGCTGATCGGCGCGGGTATCACCTATCGCTTCTGATTGACGGATGGGCCTGAGCCAACCTTTGACGAGCGGCGCTTTCTGAGCTATACGGACGGCCACGGGCAGAGAGCCCCGGCCGTCCGCAGGCATTTATGCCCCTGGTGAAGCTCTTTTCCTGATAACGGTCATCCCCATGTTTTGCATGTCGTCGATGGCAACGCGGACACCCCTCGGAAAATTCGGCATGTCTATGTTGGAGAACCGTTATGAACGTGTCCAAACCGCTGCCAGCGCTTGAGGGTCTGAAGGAACAGGCAAAACGCCTGCGCGCCGCCCTTGAAGAACAGGGGCAAACAATCACCCACTCGAAGGCGCTGGAACTCATCGCCGCGCAACATGGCTTCCGCGACTGGAACACCCTGCATGCGAGCGTTGGCAATCGCCCCGCCTTCAATCCCTATCTACTGGGTTCAAGGGTGGAAGGCTTTTACCTCGGCCAGCCTTTCGTAGCCTCCGTGCTCGGTGTGCAGGCGCTCGGCGGTGATCCCGAACGCTATCGGCTCACTCTCCACCTCGATGATCCGGTCGACGTCGTGACCTTCGAAAGCTTCTCCGCCTTCCGGCAGCGTGTTCACTGCAATATCGACACGTCAGGCCGCACGGTGGAGAAAACCTCCAATGGCCGGCCACAGGTGGAATTGGTTTGGTAGGTAGCGATAAGCTTGATTGGTCGTTCTCTTTGAGTGCGAGCGCAAGTGCTTCAAAACGATTTGAACTCCATTTCGGTCGCAACTGGAGTGGGGTTCAAATCGAGATTGATGTCACATCTGCTGACGGGGCTAACCCTGATATTAGTTTTATTGGATGTACATCAGCGTGAATATAAATGTACGTGTTATATTCAAGTAGTAAAATTTGAATTTCTAATATTTTTTATTTATATTTATGTGTTTACTTTATGCCGGAGGTTTGTATTTTGTATTTTGCAGTGACTATAATATTTTATCTGGCGCGTATTTTAGGGCAATTTTATGAGTGATACTCAGTGGCTCGAATGGGGCAGAAAAAATCCGTATTACGGCGTGTATTCGGAAGACCGGTTCAATACTTCAAATATCGAGTTAACGAAGAGCGAATTCTTCGAAACCGGTGAGGCCAACGTCTCGTGGATGCTGGGACGCGCAGAACAGCACTTCGGGCCATTGGGTAAGGGGCGTGTTTTAGAGTTTGGCGCCGGTGTGGCCCGCATGAGCATCCCGCTCGCCTCCCGTTTTGAAGCCGTAGTTGGCGTGGAATTATCTCCGGACATGCGTGCCGAAGCCCTCAAAAATTGTCAGTTGTACAACGTTAGCAATGTCGAGATGGTCCCTTCAGACGATGATTTGAGTCATGCTGAAGGCGAATATGACCTCGTCCTCAGCTATATCGTTCTTCAGCACATGGACGCCAGGAGAGGAGTTCTACTGATCGACAAGTTGCTCTCGAAAGTCGGACCGAACGGCGTCGCCATTCTCCAGACCAGTGTCAGAAGGCCGGAGCGCCGTTTGGCAGACCGGCTGCGTTATTATCTCCGCCACAATGTGCCAGCCTTGGCTGCCACATATAGGTTCCTGCGTGGAAAAGGCTGGAGTACTCTTTCCATGCGGATGTCCGAATATGATCCGATCGCCATCCTCGCCGCGTTCAGCCGCAACGGAATGAAGGACGTTTTGCTTTCCCAGCATTATCAGGGTGATGTTCTTACCTTCCACTTTACAGCAAGAAAGGGCGGCTAACACAGTGCTACGCCACGACTCGGCTGCCGGAACGTTCGAGGCGTAGCACCACACATTATTTCAAATCCGCTTGCCCGCCGCATCGAACAAATGGAAATCCTTAGCCTGCGCGGCGATCTTCAGCATCTCGCCTATGCGCAGCTGTGAGCGGCCCGGCACGCGAAAGACGATGGTGGTGCCGTCTGGAAACGAGCCGTGGACATAGCTTTCCGCCCCCACCAGTTCCACGGCGTCCACCTGCACCGTGCCGGCGAAGGCGGCATCGGCGGGTTCGGCTTCTGCCAGCGTGATGTCTTCCGGGCGGATGCCGAGCGTGGCGACGGTTGGCGGCAATGCGGCGGCGGCGTTCACCGACCAGCCGGCCGAGACATTGGACGAGGCCGCGCCGTGCGCCAGAAGGTTCATGGAGGGCGAACCTATGAAGGTGGCGACGAAGGTGGTGGCCGGTTTTTCGTAAAGCTCTATCGGCGTGCCCATCTGCTCGATGCGGCCGGCATTCAGCACCACCAGCCGGTCTGCCAGTGTCATGGCCTCCATCTGGTCATGGGTGACATAAACGCTTGTCGTGGCGAGCGAGCGTTGCAGGCGGCGGATTTCGACGCGCATCTGCACACGCAGCTTGGCATCGAGGTTGGAGAGCGGCTCGTCGAACAGGAAAGCCGCGGGCTTGCGCACGATGGCACGACCCATGGCCACTCGCTGACGCTGGCCGCCGGAAAGCTGGCGCGGTTTGCGCTCCAGGAACTGTTCGATTTCCAGAGCCTTGGCCGCCTCGGTGATGCGCCGCTCGATCTCCTCTTTCGGGGTGTTGCGGTTCTTCAGGCCGTAGGCAAGGTTCTGCCGCACCGTCATATGCGGATAAAGCGCATAGTTCTGGAACACCATGGCGATGTCGCGGTCTGAGGGCTCGAGATCGTTGACGACGCGGTCACCGATCATGATCTGGCCGCCGGAAATACCTTCCAGTCCGGCGATCATACGCAGCAAGGTGGATTTTCCGCAGCCGGACGGGCCGACGAGTACGATCATTTCGCCGTCGGCGATCTCCATCGATACGCTCTTGATGGCCTCGACATTGCCGCCATAAACCTTGCGGACGTCTTTCAGCGCAATTTTTGCCATTACTTCTCGGTCTCCACCAAACCTTTGACGAACCAGCGCTGCATCAGCACCACAACCATAACAGGGGGGATGATGGCGAGGATCGCCGTCACCATCACATAATTCCAGGGTGTCGAAGCGTCGGTGAAATCCACCATGCGCTTGAGGCCGATGATGATCGTGTTCATCTTGGCATCGTTGGTGACGAGCAGCGGCCAGAGATACTGGGTCCAGCCATAGATGAACAGAATCACGAAAAGAGCGGCGATATTGGTTCTCGACAGCGGCAGCAGAATATCGCGCATGAAGCGGAATGGGCCGGCATTGTCGATACGCGCCGCCTCGACCAGCTCACCGGGAATGGTGAGGAAAAACTGCCGGAACAGGAAAGTCGCCGTTGCCGATGCCATCAGCGGCAGCGTCAGTCCCGCATAGGTGTCGATCAGCCCGAGATCGACGATGACCTTGTAGGTCGGCAGGATGCGCACTTCCACCGGCAGCATGAGGGTGATGAAGATCATCCAGAAAAAGCCCATGCGGAAGGGAAAGCGGAAAAACACGATGGCGAATGCCGACAGGAACGAGATGACGATTTTGCCGATGGCGATGGCGAGCGCAACGACGAAGCTGTTGAACAGTAGCCGCTCGAGGCTGACGCCAACCACTCTTTCGACACCGCCGACCATGGCCTCGGTGTAATTCGCACTGAGATGATCGCCGGGCAGCAGCGACATGGGCGGGCGGATGATATCATTCGATGTCATGGAGGACGCGATGAAGGTGTAATAGATCGGGAAGGCCACGATGATGATGCCGAGAACCAGCATCAGATGGGCAATCACGCGGGCGATGGGGCGATTTTCAATCATCGGTGATCCTCAGCCGTAATGCACGCGCTTCTCGACGAAGCGGAACTGGAAGGCGGTCAGCGCAATGACGATCACCATCAGGATCACGGACTGCGCGGCGGAAGAACCGAGATTGAGGTTCACGAAGCCATCATTATAGACCTTGTAGACCAGCGTTTCCGTCGCCTTGGCGGGACCGCCACCGGTGACGGCATGGATGATACCGAAGGTGTCGAAGAAGGCGTAGACGGTGTTGACGACGAGAAGGAAGAAGGTTGTCGGTGCCAGCAGCGGAAAAACGATGGTCCAGAAGCGCCGCGAACCGCGTGCACCGTCAATGGAGGCCGCTTCCAGCAACGATTTCGGAATTGCCTGCAAACCCGCGACAAAGAACAGGAAATTATAGCTGATCTGTTTCCACGCAGCGGCGGCGACAACCAGCAGCATGGCCTGATTGCCGTCTAGCAGCGGATCCCACATGATGCCGTTGCGGCGAAGGATGTAGGACAATGTGCCCATGGCGGGGTTGAACATGAACAGCCACAACATGCCGGCGACAGCAGGTGCCACGGCATAGGGCATGATCATCATGGTGCGGTAAAAGCCCTTGCCGCGTACCACCCGGTCGGCAGCCGTTGCCAGAAGCAGCGCCAGTCCCATGGACACCAGCGCGGTCAGCACGCTGAAGATAACCGTGACCTTCAATGAGTTCAGATAACTCTCATCCGACAGCACGGCGGAAAAATTGGCCAGCCCGACGAAATTGCTACTCAGCCCGAAAGCGTCCTCGCGCATGGTCGACTGGTAGAGCGCCTGGCTTGCGGGCCAGAAGAAAAAGATCACCGTGAGGATAATCTGCGGGGCGACCAGCAGATAGGGCAGGATCTTGTTGGGGAATACGACGCTTTGCACGGCGATCTCCTGATGAGATGGAAAAGCCGCCCGCACCGGGTGAGCGATGCGGGCGGGGGGCAGGGATCGTTTAGTTGCCGGCGGCCTGCTTGATGGCGGCGTCACCACGCTCGACGATCTTGTCGAGGGCGGCTTTGGCGTCCTGCTTGCCGGCCAGCATCGCCTCGAACTCTTCGTTCATGATGTCGCGCACCTGCGGCAGGTTCACGAGGCGCACGCCCTTGGAGTTTTCTGTCGGCGGCTTGCCCATCATCTGCAGCAGCGGCGTTTCGCGGGCAGGGTTCTTGTCGTAGAAGCCGGATTTCTTGGTTTCCTCATAGGCCGCGATCGTCACTGGCATATAGCCGGAGACCTGATGCAGGCGAGACTGGATCTTGGTCTGCGAGAGGAAATGGAAGAATTCCGCCACGCCCTTATATTCGGCGTCGCTCTTGCCGCCGAACACCCAGAGGCTGGCGCCACCGGGAATCGTGTTTTGCGGCCCGTGGCCTTCATAATAGGGCAACTGACCGATGCCGTAATTCATGCCGGTCTTGACGATATCGCCGAGGCCGCCGGAGGATTCGGTCAGGATGCCGCATTCACCGGACATGAACAGCTGCTTGGCTTCGGAGGTGCGGCCGCCATAACGGAAGGTGCCATCCTTGGCGAGATCGGCAATGGCCTGGAAGTGTTCGACGAAGAGCGGCGCATTGACCGCAAGCTTCACATCGGTACCACCAAGCCCGTTTTCATTGCTGCCATAGGACACGTTGTTCCAGGCGGCGAAGTTCTCGGTCTGGATCCAGGTGAGCCAGGTGGAGGTGAAACCGCATTGTGCGGCACCGCTGGTCTTGATCTTCTTGGCGGCTTCGAAAACTTCCGGCCAGGTCTTCGGCGGGTTGGCGGCGTCGAGGCCTGCTTTCTGGAAGATGTCCTTGTTGTAATAGAGAATCGGCGAGGACGAATTATAGGGGAAGGACAGCATGGTGCCGTCGGGCTTGGAATAATAGGCGACGATGCCGGCCAGATATTCGTCCTTGTTGAAGGTATAGCCACCTTCCTTCAGCACGTCCGCCACCGGCTTGATGGCGCCGGCGGCGCCCATCATCACGCCGGAACCGGCGTCGAAGACCTGAATGATTGCTGGCGGCTGCTTGGCGCGGAAGGCGGCAATGCCGGCATTCAAGGTTTCCGGATAGGTGCCCTTGAAGACGGGCGTGATCTTGTAGTCTTTCTGGCTGTCGTTGAACTCTTTCGCAAGCGTGTCCACGACTTCGTTATTGGCGCCGGTCATGGCGTGCCACCACTGGATTTCCGTCGCAGCGAAAGCATTCGATGTGACAAAAAACGAAAGCGCGGATGCTGCAGCAAGGCGGTAGCTGAGTTTTTTCAAGGTCATTCCTCCCATTTTAAAAACAGTAAAAGATACAGCCCCTTATTGCAGCCTATCCTCCTCGATCCGGCTGCGGGCGATCTTTTCTGTATTAGCATTGCCGATTAAAAGCGAACTCTAACGAAAATGCAAGAGAACGTGGAACGATTAAAACGAAAGTGAATGGAATGGTTTTATTATTCCATTTTCGGGGCGTCTCGATTTTTTCGTGTGCTCGTTGGTATGACGCGATGAGGCAAGGTCATGCGGACAAACACCGTTATGGCAGAGCTCATTATATGTGGCGTGCATGAATGCTGTTGATATGTTATTACATTACATATTATGGTGCTGCGAATATGTGAATCGCAGGGTGCAGACGTGTTCGGAATCACACGAAAGAAGGCATTTGAACGCAAGGAGGATTCGGCTGTAGCGCCACCGGTTCAGACGGTGCCCGTCACCTTGCTCACCGGCTTTCTCGGTGCCGGCAAGACCACCTTGCTGAACGAGCTTCTGGCCGCGCCGGCCATGCGCGATGCGGCCGTCATCGTTAATGAATTCGGCTCGGTGCCCATCGATCACGGTCTGGTTCGAACCGGTTCGGAGCGTTATTTCCACACCACGACTGGCTGCATCTGCTGCACCGCCTCCAGCGATATCCGCACCTCGCTTTACGAATTGCATCAGGTCTCTCTCGAGGGGGTGATGCCTGAAATATCGCGGGTCGTGATCGAGACCACCGGCCTTGCCGATCCCGCACCGATCATCAACAGCCTGATTGCCGGCGGAACGCCGGCGCTTGGCCTGCGTGACCATATCGTTGCCCGCCACTTTCATCTTTCGGGCGTGGTCACGGTTTTTGATGTCATCTCGGGCCGGGCGATGCTCGACAGTTTCATCGAGGGCTGGAAACAGCTGGCCTTTGCCGATCACATCGTTCTTACCAAGACCGATCTCGCCGATGCGGCGGCAATCGACCAGAAGAGCCTCACCGATCTCAATCCCGCCGCCCACCTGCATGACCGCAACGCGGCCGATTTCGATCTCATGTCGCTTTTCTCAACGAAGGATTATTCGCTGCACGGCAAGACGGAGGACGTGCCGGGGTGGCTGGCCGCCGACAGGCTGAGCCTTCATGCCGGCCATGATCACGACATCAATCGCCATGGTGCCGGGGTAGAGGCCTTCGACCTCACCTTCGACGGCGCGCTCGATCCGCAGGCGATCGTCACCTTTCTCGAACTTGTCACCAGCAATGTGCATTCCGGCCTGCTGCGGCTCAAGGGAATTTTCGGCGCGACTGACGACCCGGAGCGGCCGGTTGTCGCCCACGCCGTGCAGCACCGGCTTTATCCCCTGATCCGGCTGGAAAGCTGGCCGGATGGCGATCGTTCGACCCGCATCGTCATGATCGGCATGGATGTGCCGCAACAGCCGATTCGCGACCTATTCAACGCATTGGCCGCGCAGGCGGGGCGAAAGGGCAGGGCATGAACAACCCGCTTGCACGCAGCGGTGCCGCGATCATCTCTAAGGCCCGCCTTGTGAAACAATGGGCGCGCGATTTGCTGCATCTTTGTGCCGAAGATATCGTCTCCGTCAGCGAGCTTTCCTGTGCGCTGCCGGATTGCCCGCCACGGGAAACGGTGATCGTTGTCCTGTTCGCCTGCGGCGAAACCAGGCAAATATCCATCCACAAGGCGCTGCTGGAAGTGGATCATGACGATATCGTGTGCGCCATTGCCGCGAATTCCGCCTGAGAACCCGTCTCCAACCGGCGGAGGCGCTTGACCGCCGCTTCCCTCATCCTCCACTTCAAGAGCGGCGGTGGGATTCTCGGACGATGAAGGGCAGGCAATGGCCGATCTGGCGGTATATGCGGGTTTGTTTCTGACGGCGTTCATCGCGGCGACCATTCTGCCCATGCAGTCGGAGGCGGCGCTTGCCGGTCTCATCCTGCTGAAATCCCAGCCTGTCTGGCTGCTCGTCGCCACGGCCAGCGTTGGCAATGTCGCCGGCTCTTTCGCAAACTGGCTGCTTGGGTGTGGCATCGAGCGTTTCCGGCATGAACGCTGGTTTCCCGTCGGGGAAGCTGCGCTGCAACGGGCGCAGAACTGGTACAGGCGTTACGGCAAATGGTCGCTTCTTCTAAGCTGGGCGCCGTTGATTGGTGATCCGCTGACCGTGGCAGCCGGGATCATGAAGGAACCGTTGCCGGTGTTTCTGCTGCTGGTCACCATTGCCAAGGTCGGGAGATACGTCGTGCTGGCGCTGCTGACGCTGAATTTTCTTTGAGCCAACCGTTGCTTCTCCCCGGGCGGGGAGAAGACTAAAACCGCTGCCGCTCGTATGAAATGCGGGCGGCGAGGGCAATCAGGCCGCCTGTCTATCCCAGTTCGCAAAGGGGTCGGGCAGGTGCCGCCAGGCGTCCGGCGTGAAGGCCTCAGTATCGATCAGGCAGGCATCCAGCTGCGCCCGGATGCGGGCCTCGCTCATCGGATCGGAACCGATGAACACGATTTCCTGCCGCCGGTCACCGAAGGTCGGGTCGAGATAGGGTTCCATCATGTCGAGGAACTGCTTTTCGCGCGGCCATTGTTCCCTGGGCACGGCGGACCACCACAAACCCATCTTGCCGGTGCGAACCAATGCGCCCGCCTGGCTGATCTCACCGACATAACGCGGCCGTGTCGCCAGCCAGAAGAAACCCTTGGCGCGCACCACGCCCGGCCAGGCACGATCGATGAAGCGCTGGAAGAGTACGGGGTCGAAGGGCTTTTTGGCGCGGTAAACGAAGGAGCGGATGCCATATTCCTCGGTCTCTGGAATGTGGTCCTTGAAGCCATGCAGCTCCTTGAACCAGAGGGGATGTTCTTCGGCCCTGGCGAAATCGAAGCGGCCGGTCCCCAGAACCTCCTTCAGTTCCACCTTGCCGAAATCCGCCTCGATGAGTTTTGCATCCGGGTTCAGCCCGACAATGATCTTGCGGGCCGCATCCCGTTCCTCCGGCGTGGCGGTGCCGATCTTGTTGAGGACGACCACATCGGCAAATTCGATCTGCTCTACCAGGAGGTCGACAATGGTGCGGTTGTCGCCATCACCCGCCGTTTCGCCCCGGTCGGCCAGAAAATCGGACGAACCGTAATCATTGAGAAGATTGGCGGCATCCACCACCGTCACCATCGTATCCAGCTGCGCAACATCCGACAGGCTGCGGCCGTTCTCATCGCGGAAATCGAAGGTGGCGGCCACGGGAAGTGGCTCGGCGATGCCGGTGGATTCGATCAGGAGATAATCGAATCGGCCCTGTTCGGCGAGCGCACGCACCTCGGTCAGAAGGTCATCGCGCAACGTGCAACAGATGCAGCCATTGGTCATTTCCACCAGCTGTTCCTCGGTGCGGGAAAGATTGGCGCCGCCATCGCGCACCAGCGCCGCATCGATGTTGATCTCGCTCATATCGTTGACGATCAACGCCACGCGCAGGCCATCGCGATTGGCGAGGATGTGGTTGAGAAGGGTGGTTTTGCCAGCGCCTAAAAAGCCGGAGAGGACGGTGACAGGGAGTTTTTTCATGGGGACCTCGTTCTGTGGCAACAGTCGCGTGGACGTCATGACGACCACGGCAGGCGATCTGGAAACGGAGGATTTTTGAAGTGCCGGTTCCAACTATGTAACGTAATAACATTACATATGTGCGACATGTCAACGGGCTTTGGAAAAAAAAGCATCTGCGCAAGAGTGAGGTATCTGCCCAACAGCGCGCCACTCTAACTTTCCAATAGTTAATGTTATTTCATTACATATTCATTTGACGAATGTAATAACATTACATATCAAGGGGCCAATGAATGAAATCCTGCCCCGGAGGGATCGATGAACGATCCGTGCCTCACTTTTACAAATCTGACGCTTGGATATGCCGGCCGTGCGGCTGTGCATCATCTGGATGGCGCTATCGCCAGGGGATCGCTCACCGCGGTTGTCGGCGCCAATGGCTCGGGAAAATCGACGCTCATGAAGGGCATCGCCGGCATCTTGAAACCGCTCGGCGGTGAGTGCCGGATCAGCTCAGGCATCTCCGTCGCCTATCTGCCGCAGCAGTCGGAACTCGACAGGTCGTTCCCGGCTCAGGTGCGCGATCTCGTTGCGCTGGGTCTCTGGCCCAAGCGCGGCCTGCTTGGCCGTCACCTTTCCCAGGACAAAGCGGCGATGGGCCGGGTGATGGAGGCGGTTGGGCTGTCCGGTTTTGAAAAGCGCAATATCGATTCGCTCTCCGGCGGCCAGATGCAACGCGCCCTGTTTGCCCGTGCCATGTTGCAGGATGCGCAGCTTATCCTGCTGGATGAACCCTTCAACGCCGTCGATGAGCGCACTGTCACTGATCTTCTGATGCTGATCAAGGCATGGGTTGCGGAAGGGCGCACGGTTCTCGCCGTCCTGCATGACCATCAGCTGGTGCGGCAGCATTTTCCACAGACCCTGTTCCTTGCCCGCAGGCTGGTCGGACTAGGGGCTACAGCCGATGTCTTGAAAGCGGAAAACATGCAGCAGGCGCGTCATTTCCACGAGGCATGGGCGGAAAATGCGCCGTGGTGCGGGCCGGGCGATGCGCCGATGACCGAACCGCTCGATGCAGGCCCGCGGACGGCGTCAGTCCATTCCCACCCTCACTCCCCCTCCCACGCAAATTCGAATGCCCATGGCTGATTTCTTCATCGAACCTTTCGTTCAATATGTCTTCATGCAGCGGGCGCTTGCCGGTGCGTTGATCCTTGCCATCAGCTGCGGGCCGGTCGGGGTGTTCCTGATGTTGCGGCGCATGAGCCTCACCGGCGACGCCATGTCGCACGCCATCCTGCCGGGCGCGGCGGTCGGATTTCTGTTTTACGGGCTGGAAATCCTGCCGATGACGATTGGCGGGCTGGTCGTTGGCCTCGTGGTGGCGCTGGGTGCCGGGGCGGTATCGCGTTTCACCGTCCAGAAGGAAGACGCCTCGCTTGCCGCCCTTTATCTGATTTCACTGGCGCTCGGCGTGCTGCTCGTTTCGTGGCGCGGCTCCAGCGTCGATCTCATGCATGTGCTGTTCGGCACGGTGCTGGCGCTGAACAACGAGGCGCTCGGTCTGATCGGCGGTATCTGCATCGTGACGCTGGTGGTGATGATCACCTTCTGGCGGGCGCTTCTGGCGGAATGCCTCGATCCCCTGTTCCTGCGCTCGGTCAGCAACTGGGGCAGCCCGGTGCATTTTCTGTTCCTCGCCATCGTCGTGCTTAATCTGGTTGGTGGCTTTCAGGCGCTTGGCACGCTGCTTTCGGTGGGCCTGATGATGTTGCCCGCCGCCGCCAGCCGGTTCTGGTCCAACCGCGTGGCACCCATGTGCTTCATCTCGATCGGCATCGGCATGGTCTCCTGCTTTGCCGGCCTCATCCTGTCCTATCACGCGTCGCTGCCATCCGGCCCGGCGATCGTCCTTTCGGCGGGCGTCATCTACGCGCTCTCTATTCTCGTCGGCACGCGCGGCGTGCTCGGCGATCTTCTCGGTTCCGGCCGCCACAGAACGGCCTGAAAACAGCGTTCGAAAAAGGAGAACCTTCATGTTCAGAACCTTCCGATTTGCCACCTGCGCAAGCCTTCTTACCATCTCGCCGGTGCTGATGGCGCAGGCTTCGGCTGCCGAACTCAAGGTCGTGGCCAGCTTCTCGATCATCGCCGATTTCGCCAAAAATGTCGGCGGCGACCGCGTCGAGATCACCACGCTCGTTGGACCGGATGGCGATGCGCATGTCTATGAACCGCGTCCGGCCGATGCCGTCGCCGTCAGCAAGGCGGATGTCGTTCTGGTCAATGGCCTGGAATTTGAAGGCTTTCTGAAGCGGCTGATCGACACCAGCGGCACCAAGGCCCCCGTCGTGGAGCTGACCAAAGGCGTGCAGCCATTGAAGCTTTCCGACGAGCCGGCCGGTCACGCCCACCCGGAAGCTGAGGAAGAAGGCCATGACCATAAGGCCGAAGAAGCCGGCCATAAACATGAGAAGGCCGAGGCCCATGATCACGGCCACGAGGGACATCATCACGGTGAATACGATCCACATGCCTGGCAGTCGATCAACAACGCCGAAATCTACGTGAAGAACATTGCTGGCGCATTTTGCGAAGTCGATAAGGCAGGTTGCACCACATACACCGCCAACTCGCAAGCCTATATCGCCAAGCTTGCCGCCCTGAACGAGAAGGTGAAGACCGAAATCGCCGCGATCCCGCCGGAAAGACGCGTCATCATTACCTCGCATGACGCCTTCGGTTATTTCGAGCACGCCTACGGCCTCAACTTCCTCGCGCCCGAGGGCATTTCGACGGAATCCGAAGCCTCGGCCGCCGATGTCGCCAAGCTGGTGGATCAGGTCAAACACGACAAGGCCTCGGCGATCTTTGTCGAAAACATCACCGACAAGCGGCTGATCGACCAGATCGCCAGCGAGACCGGCCTGAAGGTGGGTGGCACGCTCTATTCCGATGCGCTTTCCACCGCCGATGGCCCGGCCGCGACCTATATCGACATGATCAACCACAACATGAAGACGATTACGGCGGCCGTTCTCAGCCAGTAAAACGCACAGTTTCGGCGTGAATTAGGGGAGGGTGGCGTGCGCTGCCCTCTCTGCTTTTGTGGTGACCCCTGCCGCTTGCCGAGGAACGCGCTGCGGCATCGGAACGAAAGAATCCCTTCGCAATTGCCTGTTCCTTTAGCGATTTCCATTTCGGTGCTACACACCTCTTCATGTCCGATGCGCTCCACATCTTCACCGACGGCTCCTTCGACGATGCCACCCGATCCGGAGGATGGGCGTTCGTTGTTCATGAAGGGGGTGACCAGGTCCATTCCGCCACGGGCAAGGCGGCTGGCGCATCGAACAATAGTTTCGAGGTTCTCGCCGTCCTGAACGCCATGTCCTGGGTCGCCGCCGAAGCGCCCACGCGAGATGTCACGCTCTGGACGGATGCCGTTCATGTGATTGAGGGCTGCCGCCGCTACAGGGCGATCTGGCGCAACAACGGCTGGAAGCGGATCACGCCCAACCAGCGCGCCCGCCGAAGACCGATCCCCGACAGTGAAATCTGGCAGCAGCTCGACAAGCTGCTGGAGCGGCATCCCCATGTGGCCGTGGAATGGTGCAAAGGGCATTCCGGCTTGGTCGGCAATGAGCATGCCGATGCATTGGCGCGTGGTGTCGTCCAGACGACGGCGACTTAATCGGCGGCCATCAGTCGCCGTCATTCGGCACCTCAAGTTTCATTCCAGCCGCTCCCGGTCCCGACCCTTCCCCATCGAGCGGGTGCGCCGATATTTTACCGCACCGTCAACCCACTTAGCCACATGCGGTTACCTGAGCCGTATTCTTCGTTGCCTGTTGACAATCGATTTGCCCTTTGAAATGGTAAGATGTCAGACCAATTTAGAGGGTAAGTCTTGGACAGGTCCAGCCGGGAACTCATGCAGCCCATTCCGCCGAGCGACCGTGTGCGCCAGGTGGAGGCCGCGCTTTCCGACTATGTCGAGCGGGCAGGGCTGAAGGCAGGCGAACGGCTGCCGGCCGAGCGGGAGCTGATGGCGGCGCTGGGTGTCGGCCGCTCCACCATTCGTGAGGTCATCCGCAAATTTCAGGCGCTGGGCGTCATCGACAGCCGCAAGGGCAGCGGAAATTATCTGCTGAAGCCGATTTCCGCCGCCACCGTGCATATGCCGATTTCCATCGACGCCGAAAGCCTGCGCGATGCGCTGCTGATGACACTGGAAGTGCGGCGTGGCATTGAGGTCGAGGCATCGATGGCCGCCGCGCGCCGGCGCACGGCGGACGATATCGCCACCATGGAAGCGCGGCTCGATGAGATGGAGCGGGTGCATCTGGCCGAAGGCACCTCCGGCAAGGCCGACCTTGCCTTCCATCTGTCGATCTACGACGCCACACATAATTCGTTGTTCAAACAGCTGCTGGAGCAGATGCGTGAAGGTTTCGAACGCTTCTGGCTAAAGCCCTTCGATCGGCCGGATTTCGCCAGCCGCTCATTCCCCTTTCACCGCACGCTGTTTAACGCCATCGCCGCCGGCGATGCCGAAACCGCCCGTGAAGAAACACTGAAAATCCTCGCTGTCGTCGAGGAGGATATCAAGGACATGTCGAAATGAACCAAGGCAACGATCTCTTTGATCCCGCCTCCCTGATTGTCGCGCATGACGAGACCCACGCTTTCGAAGCCGTGGTGCCGCCTCTCGTGCAGACCTCGCTTTTCACCTTTTCCAGCTACGATGAAATGGTCTCCACCTATCGCGGTGAAAAGGTGCGACCGGTCTATACGCGCGGGCTTAACCCGACGGTGCGCATGTTCGAAGAAATGCTGGCCAGACTCGAAGGCGCTGAAGACGCGCTCGGTTTTGCCAGCGGCATGTCTGCTATCTCTTCCACCGTGCTGTCCTTCGTGTCGCCGGGCGACCGCATTGTCGCGGTGCGCCATGTCTATCCCGATGCCTTCCGCCTGTTCGGCACCTTCATGCAGCGCATGAATGTTGAGGTCGTCTATGTCGATGGTCGTGATGAGGCGGCGGTTGAAAAGGCGATGCCGGGCGCAAAGCTGTTCTACATGGAAAGCCCGACGAGCTGGGTGATGGAAGCCCATGATGTCGGTGCGCTGGCCGCCATCGGCAAACGGCATGGCGCGGTCACCGTCATCGACAATTCCTGGGCAAGCCCGGTCTTCCAGCAGCCGATCTCGCTTGGCGTCGATCTCGTCGTGCATTCGGCCTCGAAATATCTCGGCGGCCATAGCGATGTGGTCTCCGGCGTGGTGGCCGGTTCGAAGGCGATGATCGACCGCATCCGGGAGGAAACCTATCCCTATCTCGGTGGCAAGATGTCGCCTTTCGATGCGTGGCTGCTCATTCGCGGACTTCGCACCCTGCCGCTGCGCATGAAGGCGCATCAGGCTTCGGCGCTCGACATCGCAACCCGCCTGCAGGCGCTGGATGTGGTGGAGAAGGTCTGCCATCCGGGGCTGGCGAACCGCCTGCCGCCCGGCCTTCACGGCACGTCGGGCCTGTTTTCATTCATCTTCAAGGAAGGCGTGGATGTGCGGGCTTTTGCCGACCGCCTCCAGCTTTTCAAACTGGGCGTTTCCTGGGGCGGGCATGAAAGCCTGATCGTTCCGGGCGAAGTGGTGCTCGAACAGAAGGCGCAGCCAAACTCCGCCCACACGTTCGGCATCAGCGCGCGTTCGGTGCGCCTGCATGTCGGACTGGAGGGCACGGAAGCGCTCTGGAACGATCTCGAACCCGCGATCAAGGCGGCCTCAGCCGTCTGACGTGTTTTTAAACTGACGACAAAAAAGGGGAGAACGACATGAAAAAACTGGTAACAGCAGCAATCTTTACCGCCCTGATGACCGGAACGGCGCTGGCGGACACGACCTTGAAACTGGTCGAGGTCATCACCAGCCCGGAGCGCACCGAGACGCTGAAGGGCATCGTCTCGAAATTCGAGGCCGCCAATCCCGGCACCAAGGTGGAAATCATCTCGCTGCCGTGGAGCGAAGCCTTCCAGAAATTCGCCACCATGGTCTCGGCCGGCGATGTGCCTGATGTGATGGAAATGCCCGACACCTGGCTGTCGCTTTATGCCAATAACGGTATGCTGGAGAGCCTCGAACCCTATCTTGCCAAGTGGGAATACACCAAGGGTCTGAGCGAGCGCACGCTGGAACTTGGCCGCGATGTCAAAGAGACGGCCTATATGCTGCCTTACGGCTTCTACCTGCGCGCCATGTTCTACAACAAGAAACTGCTGGCCGAAGCCGGCGTGAAGGAACCGCCGAAGACGCTCGAGGAGTTTGCCGACGCCTCCAAGAAGGTCGCGGCACTGCCCGGCAAATACGGCTATTGCCTGCGCGGCGGCCCGGGTGGCCTGAACGGCTGGGTGATGTTCGGCGCATCCATGGCCGGTTCGAACGAGTTCTTCACCAAGGACGGCACCTCCACCTTCGACAGCCCCGGCTGGGTGAAGGGCCTGACCTATGTGATCGATCTCTACAAAAACGGGTTGGCGCCGAAGGACAGCGTCAACTGGGGCTTTAACGAGATCGTCGCCGGCTTTTATTCCGGCACCTGCGCCTTCCTCGATCAAGATCCGGATGCTCTTATTGCCATTGCCCAGCGCATGAAGCCCGAAGATTTCGGAGTCATGTCCATGCCGAAGGGACCCGACGGCAAGACCTTCCCGACCATCGGTTTTGCCGGCTGGTCGATCATGTCGGCCTCTGCCAACAAGGACCTCTCCTGGAAACTGGTCGAGACGCTCGAGGGGCCGGAAGGCAATATCGAGTGGAACAAGAAGACAGGCGCACTGCCGGTGCACAAGTCGGCGGAAAAGGACCCCTTCTATGCCAGCGAGCAGTTCAAGGGCTGGTTTGACGAGTTGGCCGACAAGAACGCCGTGCCGACGAAAATGCCGACCTATCTTGAGGAATTCGCCTTCTTCAAGGACTCGCTTGTCATCAAGACATCGCAGGAAGCGCTGCTCGGCGATATCACGCCGGAAGACCTCGCCAAGCAATGGGCTGATTACATGACGAAGGCGCAGCAGAAGTTCCTCGCCTCGAAATAAACGACTTGGGGCCGGCTGCGCGGGGGTAACCCGCGTGGCCGTTCTTCCGGGCTGCCAGAAAAGGCAGGCCGATTTGAAAACGTGCGGACCGGCTGGCCAGAGGCCATGAAAAACCTGGCTGCCCCGCCGTCCGATCAGGAGCGATCAATCATGTCCTATGCCCATGGCGCCGGACCCGTGGCCGCGCGCAACCGCGCCCGCAAGCCGGCAATGCGACGGTTTGCCGATTGGGCCGAACCCTGGCTCTACAGTGCGCCGGTGCTGGTGCTCATCGTTGCCGTCATGCTGGTGCCGCTGGTGCTCGGCCTGTCCTATGCGTTTCGCGACGTGCAGCTGCTCAACCCTTTTCCCGGCGGTTTCGTCGGCCTGAAACATCTGGAGGCACTGTCGCAGGACGCTGCCTTTTATCGGGCGCTGAAAAATACGCTGTGGTGGACGGGCGCTTCAGTTTTTCTGCAATTCTTCTTTGGCCTCATTCTGGCGCTGCTGCTCGATAAACCCTTTGCGGGCAGGGGGCTGGCGCAGGCGCTGGTATTCCTGCCATGGGCCGTGCCGACATTCCTTGCTGGCCTCAACTGGGCCTGGTTGTTCAACCCCGTCATCGGGCCGCTGCCGCACTGGATGGTTTCGCTCGGGCTGTTATCCGCACCCAACAATATTCTCGCCGATCCGCAGCTTGCCATGTGGGGGCCGATCATCGCCAATGTCTGGTGGGGCATTCCCTTCTTCGCCATTACCCTGCTGGCCGCACTTCAGGCCATCCCGCGCGATCTTTATGAAGCAGCGGAAATTGACGGGGCAAACCCGTTCCAGCGCTTCACCTCCATCACCCTGCCGTTTCTGGCGCCCACCATCGCCATCACGGTGCTGTTGCGCACCGTCTGGATCGCCAATTTCGCCGATCTCATCATCGTCATGACCAATGGCGGACCGGCGGACCGCACGCAGATCGTCGCCAGCTACATCTTCACGCAGGCCTTCCGGCGTCTCGATTTCGGTTATGCCTCGGCGATTGCACTGGTGCTGCTGGTCCTGCTTCTGGCCTATTCCATGCTGATTGTACTTTTGCGCCAGCGCCTGATCGAGAAGGACTGACCTATGGCATCAAAGATAGTCTTCACTTTTGCCCATCGTCTGGCGATCCTTGCCTATATCGTCTTTGCGCTGTTTCCGCTGTTCTGGCTGCTCAAGGTTTCGGTTACGCCTAACGACCTGCTTTACAGCGAAGGCGTCAGAATGTGGCCATCACATGCGACGCTGGATCATTACCGTTACGTCATAGAAAACAGTGCCTTCCCGACGTTTTTTAAGAATAGCGTCATTGTTGCCGGCTCCACTGCACTTGCCGTAACGGTACTTTCCTCGCTGTCGGGTTATGCGCTGTCGCGTTTCCGCTTCAAGGGCAAATACTGGATCGTCGCGCTGATGCTGATCACCCAGATGTTCCCGCTGGTCATGCTGGTTGCGCCGATCTTCAAGATGCTGTCGCCGCTCGGCCTCACCAACAGCCTGACTGGCCTCGTCATCGTCTACACTGCGTTCAACGTGCCCTTTGCCACTTTCCTCATGCAGTCCTTCTTCGACGGCATTCCGAAGGATCTGGAGGAAGCGGCGATGATCGACGGGGCAAGCCGTTTCACGGCCTTCCGCCAGATCATCCTGCCGCTGACGCTGCCGGGCATTGCCGCGACGCTCGGTTTCGTTTTCACCGCCGCGTGGAGCGAGCTTCTGTTTGCGCTGATGCTGATTTCCGGCAACCAGAGCGCCACCTTCCCGGTTGGCCTTCTGACCTTCGTTTCCAAATTTTCCGTCGATTTCGGGCAGATGATGGCGGCGGGCGTTCTGGCGCTCATTCCGGCCTGCCTCTTCTTCCTGCTCATTCAACGTTATCTCGTGCAGGGCCTGACGGCCGGCGCGGTGAAAGGATAATTCCATGGCTTCCATCGAGCTGAAGAATGTCGGCAAGACCTATGGCGACCTCGCCGTGCTGCACGGCGTCGATCTTGATATCAGGGATGGCGAGTTCATCGTCCTCGTCGGCCCCTCCGGCTGCGGAAAATCGACGCTGCTGCGCATGATCGCCGGGCTTGAAGAGATAACATCCGGCGACCTGTCCATCGATGGCGAGCGGGTCAATGATCGCAGGCCGAAGGATCGCGACATCGCCATGGTGTTCCAGTCCTATGCGCTTTATCCTCATATGAGCGTTGCCGACAATATGAGCTACAGCCTGCGCCTGCGCCGCAGCACCAAGGAAACCATTGCGGCGGCGGTGGCCGGTGCTTCCGCCAAGCTCGGCCTCGACCCCTACCTCGCCCGCCGCCCGAAGGCGCTCTCCGGCGGCCAGCGCCAGCGCGTCGCCATGGGCCGCGCCATCGTGCGCCAACCCAAGGCGTTCCTGTTCGACGAACCACTTTCCAACCTCGATGCGCGGCTGCGCGAACAGATGCGTGCCGAAATCAAGCGCATGCATGCCGATCTCGGAGCCACCTCGGTCTACGTCACCCATGATCAGATCGAGGCAATGACGCTCGCATCCCGTATCGTCGCCATGAATGCCGGCCATGTGCAGCAGATCGGCGCGCCGCTCGATCTTTATGATCGCCCCGCCAATCTGTTCGTCGCCGGTTTCATCGGGTCTCCGGGCATGAATTTCCTCGAAGGGCGGCTCGGGCAGGAGAATGGCCGCAGTTTCGTCGTGCTGGGTGACGGCACGCGCCTTGCGCTTGGCCGGGAAGTAGACCTCGCCGATGGCGAGCCGGTCACGCTGGGCATCCGCCCGGAACATGTCACCGTTGCGCCGGCTGATGGCGGCGTCGAAGCGACGGTCGATCTGGTCGAGCCGACCGGCCTAGGCATTATCCTGCATCTGACCGTGCATGGATTGCCCTTCAAGCTGTTTTCGTCCGATCGGGCGCTGTTGCAACCGGGCAAGTCGCTGCGGGTCGGTTTCCCGCAGGAACGGCTGCATGTCTTTGACCGAAACGGTGTCAGGATCAACGAGGCCTGAACTTAAGGCCTCATATAGCGATGCCCTTGTCATCGAATCTGTGGATTTTGGTATCATCGGGTGTGATGAAGACGGTATCGCCGTGTTTGCATTCGAATTCACCGTCGGTCCTGGCGGTGATGGGGCCGATGCCTGACACCTCGAGATGCAGGAAGGTATCGGAGCCGAGATGTTCGGCAACCGTCACCTTGCCCTGCCACAGGCCGGTTTCTTTCGACAGCGTCAGATGTTCGGGCCGCACGCCGGCGGTGGTGGCGTTCTTGCTGCGGGCATAATCGCCGGTCATCAGGTTCATGCGCGGCGAGCCGATGAAGCCGGCGACGAACAGGTTGGCGGGCGAGCGGTAAAGCTGCATCGGCGAGCCGACCTGCTCGATATTGCCCCGGTTGAGGACCACGATCTTGTCGGCCATGGTCATGGCTTCCACCTGGTCGTGGGTGACATAGATCATCGTCGTCTTCAGCGTGTTGTGCAGCTCGGAGATTTCCAGCCGCATGGTGCCGCGCAAAGCCGCATCGAGGTTGGAGAGCGGCTCGTCGAACAGGAAGGCCTTGGGTTCGCGCACGATGGCGCGGCCGATGGCGACGCGCTGGCGCTGGCCGCCCGACAGCTGCGAGGGCCGGCGCTCCAGATAATCGGTGAGGTTGAGAATGCGGGCGGCATCCCCGACCTTCTTGTCGATGACGGCCTTGTCGAGCTTGGCCATCTTCAGCGGGAAGGCGATGTTGTTGCGCACGCTCATATGCGGATAGAGCGCATAGGACTGGAACACCATGGCAAGGCCGCGCTCGGCCGGCGCCTTTTCGGTGGCGTCGTTGCCGTCGATGACGATTTTGCCCCCGGAGACGTCTTCCAGCCCGGCAATCAGCCGCAGAAGCGTCGACTTGCCGCAGCCGGACGGGCCGACGAAGACGACGAATTCGCCGTCGTTGATATCCAGATCGATCGACGGGATGACTTTCGCCTCACCGAAGAGCTTGGACACGTTCTGAAGGGAAATGCTGCCCATGTTTGTCGTTCCTTATTTCACGGCGCCAAAGGTCAGGCCACGCACGAGTTGTTTCTGCGAGAACCAGCCGATGACGAGAATGGGGGCGATCGCCATCATCGAGGCGGCCGAGAGCTTTGCCCAGAACAGCCCCTGCGGTGAGGAGAACGAGGCGATGAAGGCCGTCAGCGGTGCTGCATTGGTGGTCGTCAGCCGGATGGTCCAGAAGGATTCGTTCCAGGCAAGGATGACGTTCAGGAGCAGCGTCGAGGCAATGCCCGGCACCGCCATCGGGGTCAGCACATGCACGATCTCGTTCCAGAGCGACGCACCATCCATGCGGGCGGCTTCCAGAATCTCGCCGGGGATTTCGCGGAAGTAGGTGTAAAGCATCCACACCACGATCGGCAGGTTGATGAAGGTGAGCATGACGGTGAGCCCGATGCGGGTATCGAGCAGACCGGCATTGCGGAAGATCAGGTAGATCGGCACCAGCACCGCCACCCCCGGCATCATCTTGGTGGAAAGCATCCACATCAAGATGTCCTTGGTGCGTTTGGTCGGCGAGAACGCCATCGCCCAGGCGGCGGGAATGGCGATGATCAGCGCGATGATGGTCGAGCCGAGCGACAGCACGACCGAGTTCATGAACGGCTTGAAGTAATCGCGCTGGGTCTGCACGGTGATGTAGTTTTCGAGCGTACCCGATGGAAGGAGGCTGAAGCCTGCGATCGCCTCCGGCTCGGTCTTGATCGAGGTGAGGAAGGCGTAAAGGATCGGGAAGAACAGCAAGAGCGCCAC
>Ga0099826_10000179_pt1 | contig 26625 bp, 14 predicted proteins | sample Mtrugardesep15_FD_76830 | JGI IMG/M metagenome (GOLD analysis project Ga0099826, IMG submission 76830) | Root nodule microbial communities of legume samples collected from California, USA - M. trunc garden sep15 | ecosystem: Host-associated > Plants > Roots > Nodule | place: USA: California... | reverse complement strand
TTTTTTTTTTTATTTCTCGTTCAATCAAATAATTTTTTCCCAATTTCAAGAACAATAATAGTTTTCCCTTTCAAAGGCTAAAATTAAGGTATATGAAACCATTTTAATTTTCCAGAAAATTATAACAAGGAAGTATGCTCATTGCCTCATAGTTAATTAGACGATCATATCATAGAATTAGATTCATAATCCAATATTATGATATACAAAATATAATTTTTTTTTTTGAAAGAAAAATATAAAATTTTATTGATATGATAATAAGGCATACATGAGAATGATGCTATAAAATCACATAATATTTAAGCATTAACATGTGTAAAGGAAACGAGTTTCTTGAAATGCTCTGATGGCTTCTCATACACAATAGCTTCATAAGAGTCAGGCTTAGACTCAGATCCATGGATGGCAGAAATGGTGAGACGGTAGTTGGTCCCTGCAACAACTTGTGATTCACCCTTGACGACCTTCTCGAACTTCAGGTCTGTCCCTTTTTGCTTGTCATACTCGGTAACGGCAAAATTGGCGATTTCGATCACATGTGGATCATTGAGGTCCTTGATGGGGCTATAACCACCTGGTAAAGCTTGATTCTTGGCCGCAGAGGCCAACAAAACAAGGAGGAGAACAACAAGGGATTGAAATTTCATGTTGCTTGTGTTGTATTGTTATCTTTTCAAACTTCAGAAATCACAATGGTGTGAGTTTGCGTTAATCTGTTGGTTGCTTGGTTATATATATATATTGCATAAAAGTTATGCTAATGGGGTAATATATCTTTTTACTAGTGAAAATAAATGAAATTAATAAAAAAGTTTAAACTTGGTCAAAAAAATAAAATTAAAAGTTTAATTCTATTTTATTTTATGAAATAAGTCAATTCACTTTTATTATCAAATACATTATTGAAAGATTTTATTACCAAATACATTGAATCTCTTTATAATATATAGTAGCATTTAATATTTAGATCCTCTTAAAAAATATTTAATATTTATTTATACCTCCTCTAAAATAAATATTTTTTATTCATACCAATAAATAAAGGATATACACCGAATTAGAAGCAATATTATACACGTAAAAACAAATCTTATTTATGGAAAATATTGTATTTTGTTGTAATAATTTTTTTTTTCTTCTGTGGTGTCCGGGGTTCGAACCTGAACCTTGCATATATTATACATTGTTCCACGATGACTAATATTTTTTCTTCTAATATTACTGTTCACATAATCAATTATTTTTTATTTTTTTTTATTTTTATTTTTTATCATTTTATCGTTCCTTATCAATAAAAACGGAATGACAAAAGATGGGCACTGACATACTCATCTTGACGCTGGTATTGCATAAAAGTTATGTCTAGTTAGGAATATATTTTTTTACTAGTGAAAATAAGTCAAATTCTATCAAAGGTTTAATTCTATTTTATTTTATGCAAATAAATCAAATCACTTTTTTAATTATATGGCATCTATTTATAATATATACAGTGTAATATTTAATATATACACAATCAATATTTAATAACCTTTTAAAAAAAATTCAATATTTAATAAATATAACAATTAATAGTCGGGTATTACATTGAATATAATATTAAGGTAAACTCAAATATTTCAAAAAAGAAAAAGAATATTAAGGTAAATGTTTTGAACCGGCCACAAGACCACTCACATGACTACACGTGTACAATAATACGCCGTCTTAAAGCTACACACTCAAGGGAGCACGCCAATTTGCATGCACCGTGTCACATAGGAGTACGCCTCGTGATGGGATCACGCTAACAGGGGCGAACCTAGACATTTGATATTTGTGTGACAAAACTTTCAAAGCAACTATATATAGTATAGCAAAATGGTTTGGGTGAGAGCATTTTACCATGGTGTTACAGGTTCAATTCCATCTAACACCCTTTTTAATATTAATAATTTTAAAAACAAATTTCAAAACTACAACTCATCGGGATTTGAACTGCAACTCATCGGGATTTGAACACACGACCTACGAATCAACCTTCAAGCATATACCGCTAGGCCAAGAAAGAAACTATGACATGTTGATGACTTATACTATATATATAATTATTTAAGTCAAGTATATACAAAAAAAGGGAAATAATCTGGTGTGCCAGCTGCCATACCATGCCTTATGGTGGATCCGTCCCTGACGCTACACGTGTCCTTCCCCGCTCCTAATCATACGTCGCATAACCCGAAGACAGTTATCCCCAACGCGCGCCTATATAAGGGTGAACTTACTTCACCCTTAAGATACGCATCACTTTCCACAACATTTCTTACACGTTCTCTCACAGTTCCATTACTGACTTGAGCGTTGGAGTGCTAACGTGCCTGCAGGTACCTTATGTTCCACCTTGAAAAGTCATCGCCACCGCACCGGAAGCTGTTACTGATTCACTGAAGCATTCTTTGTCATCGTTGCGACTCAACCGTTCTCACCGGACATATCAGTAAAAATTACGTATCCTCTTCATGCAACTGTATACATTATTTCCGCCCCTTTTATTGCATTAACGCAAGTAGATTATCAACAATATTTTATAGAATTTTTTTGTGTAAATTACAAATGATATCCATACTATATATAAAGAAAATAGGCTTAATTTCACTTTTACCCCTTATCTTTTGCCAATTGTGTGATTTTGCAACCCCTCTTTTTTTTTTTGAAGCAATTTTGCACCCCCTCTTTTTCTCCCTTTCTAGTTAGATGACCCCTCTTGTATTTCAATACTGATGTGTTCAATTTTGATGACGTGGTTTGATTACATGGTGTCTAGGTTTGAAAAATGAAAAAATATACAAAAACAAGTTTCTTCTTCTCTGGTATGAACCATTCCTTCAATTCATTAAAAGTTATAGAAAAGTAATAATATATTACAATTTAATTTTTTTTCCAGTCATGCATGGAGTGCTAAACATAGGAAAATCCTCTTAATACAAATATTACCATATGACGTAGGGATTATACTAGCTCTATCAGTGTTTGCTTGATTACTTGTCGACTATTGCTTTTCTCATTTCTGTTGACATTCCTCTAATTTGTATTCAATATGTACATGTAACATCCTCTTAAGGTGCCAATCTTTTTTTTTTGGCAACATGCCAACTTATACTTCAAAATTTGGCATAAAAAACTCAAGTTATTGACGTGGAAAATTGTGTTAGAAGAAGTTCGTGCATGAAGGACGATGATTTTTTTCTTAGAGCAAGCTGAGTTTCCTTTTAATTCCAGATTTTTTTTTTGTTGGTAACCGGAGTTTGAACCCCGAACCTTATATATATTATGCATTGTCTATATCAACTGAGCTAAGCTTACGATGACATTCTAGATTATTATTTGAGTCAAAGAGCAAAGGTTTAATGAATTGAAAGAGAGACAAAAATTTAGTTATTTATTTTAATCTTTGATTAGAGTCAGGAAGAAGAGGAATTTTATTAATCTTTGATTAGAGTCAGGAAGAAGAGGAATACAATTACAAATTTGAAGAAAAAGACATGTCAACATGATTATTGAAGAGAAAGACAACATCCAAGTAGTTCTTGTGCAATATTTCCTCCAATTTTAATTTTATAGCTAATTAAGAGCAACTGCAAGGTTATGGTGCTCCAGTTTAGAACAGAGAAAACATCCAGGTTCAAAGAATACCTACAAATGTATTTGTATTTAAATCTCGCCAAAACACTAGCGGAGCTCAAACCTGTAACTTATACACATGTATTTAACCACAACAATAATCAAACCAACAATGATCGCAATAGCATAATTTCAATCGACTTACACACACAAGTCGTGTTTAGACAATGATAGCATCAATGTTAACGAGGATTAAAATCAAAGTTATTAACAAGGACACTCTTTGTATTAGACGTGTCTTGGAGTCGGACACGACACCAGCACATTATAATTACATTGAATTATGTGATTTTCTTAAATTATAAGCAATGTCGATGTGTCAGTGTCTGTGTCGTGTTCGGTGTCTATGTGAGTGTTCGTGCTTCATAGAAGTTATAATAGTATTAGATAAAGACATTCCCCCCATACAATCAACATATAAGTATTAGATGAAGTTTTATAGTCTCACATGAAGTGATTGAGATTTGATGACTTTAAGGCAGGAAAGTCAACATGACTTTGTGTGATCTATCTCAAAGTTCAAAACTACTTTAAGACAAACCAAAAGAAGGATGCATAGACAACATGTGATTAGCATCTGAAATGGAGCAAACAGATCCCCCTGCAGCAAAGTTGTATGGCTTGCCACTTGAGCAATTCTGCATACAAGCAACCAATGCTCCATATATCAATTATCAATTATCAATTATGAGAGTATACTGTAAAGGAAATAGGGATTAAATACTGTAAATATCTTCAACTTCTTATTTTATATACAACTAGGGTCATCAAGGAATAAAAATGTAACTAACTACTCAGGTGCATAAAAAGACTTGCACGATAGGATAATGAAGAATCAACTACAACTCACCTACCATTAACTGAAAGTCTTACCAACAATATACATACTCATGCTTTTGACATGATAAAAATGTTCATAACTCCACGAGACTTATGTTGACCAAAAGCACTTAAAATAGTTCAAGCTCTTAATATAAGGCTGCTAAAAGCTTGATGTAGCTATCACATATTCACAATTTCACAACACATATGGGAATAACAATGCAGGACATAACAAATTCACATTTTCACAATGTCAATTTTATAAGAATATTTTGGAGCAATAAGGAAAATAAAAGAAAATTGGACCAATATAAATATTTTGGAACAAAACATCAAGCAAATATATGCTTCAACAAGTTCAAATTGAGAAAATTATAACAATATAAATCATATATATGCTTCGACAAAGTTCAAATAGAGTAAATTATAATAACAAGAAAATAAGACAAGAACCAATCACCAAGACTTTCCATATATAAAGACAAGCAGACATTCCGATCATAACATAAATCCTGACAAATCCTCAACTGGGATTGTAAAGTGTTAAAATATAATCACAAATAAATCTTTGACTAAATTGATGATTTGTTACATAATCATTCAAAAGCCTATTTGTTTTCATTACGAACTTTCTCCTCTTCCTCCGGAATGAACTCGTTCTCAACGTTGAAAATCTGGCGAACCTCCTCGAGTTTCTTCTCCTTGATACTTTCTGCTATAGCCTGGAAGAAAATTTCCAGCACGCTCTTGATATTCAAGTATTTCGCAGCCAAGATGAGTTCGAAGTGCGTAGCCTGATCAATCTTGACAAACTCATCGCCCCAAGCCTTAAGATCAGTCTCAGAGGGTTTTCCTTCGGAACTCATAGCCTCGGCATGTTTCTTACAATACTCAAGAACCTTTGCCAATATCCTGTTGGTTACGTTTGGAAGAGGGATTCCGTTTTTGGCACAATCGTCCTCGATCACGTGCTTGATCGTATGCGATTCCAACACAACCGCCTCTTCGACCTCAAAGGTCTCATTGTCAGAACTCTTGAGGATAGGCCAGCTAGTAATTCGATTATGCAGCAGTATATGGAATTGAGGCGTAGGGTTTGTGCTTATGATAAGGAGGCAGCAGAATTGCCGTTCACACCTGTCTAATCGAAGAAGCGGAAGCAGACATTAAAGCAACTTCAGATTGGGAAGCCTCAGTATTGAACCTGTTCAAGGGGTGAGCCATCTCCAACGGCTCAATCACTACAACATTTATTGCTTCTGGCAACACTTTTTTATGCAATACTTTTTCATCAGAGGCACCTTTTCAAGTTTAGTGTGTATCCTCCCATTCTTAGCCTCTCCAAATATCCATAGGTGTATTCATATGAGCAATGTTGCTGAAAATGAAAAATGTTGTAGTGTTAATGAATGTATTTTATAGGAATGTGCAAGGTTTTGGTAACTCGGACACGAGAGTTGCACTATTCCCCAGGGGGGTGGGTGGGGGATTTGAAATGTTTTGACTAATTGAAAACAAGTTTGAACAATCACAACAATTACAAAAAGTTAATACTATGTGTCAATAAGATTCACTATGGAATAGAGAGGTTCACAATGTAAATCTTATTACAATCAAATATTAACAATTCTTAAACAATTTGCAAAACTAGACAATTTCAAATCCAAACCTATAAGAAAATATAACAAGCCATCAATCCAAAAAAATTCTTATATTTTTTAATGACACTAACAAATAACATTCTTATAGACAAATTTGTTTAAGGGTATCATTTGAAGTGACAAAATCATCCTAAAACCATGTATTTCTGTTTATATAGGAAAGTAATATAATTTATTTTGCACTTTTATAATATAACAAACTATATTTATTTTTTTCAACGACATCAACAATATTACAAATATAATATAAATTTTTATCTTTTTAAAATAACATCAACAAATAGAATTCACACACTTGTTTATGGGTATAATTGAAAGTAGACAAACTTGTTTAAGAATATAATTAAAAGTGAAATCGACAGTCTATATATTCTCTATATAATGACGAACGAAATGGACTTTGTCTCATTAACACAAGTTATAGTTAATTAAGCCACTAAAACATTGTGAATCTGGATTTTTTTTTCTCGTTCAATGAAATACATTTTTTCCGATTTCAAGAACAGTAATAATTTTCCCTTTCAAAAGCTAAAACTAAGGTACAAAAAACTAGTTGAATTTTCCAAAAAATCATAAGAAGGAAGTATGCTTATAGCGTCATTGTTAATTAGACGATCATATCATAGAATTAGATCCATAATCCATTATGATATGCAAAATATAAAATTTTATTGGTATGATAATAAGGCATACATACATGAGAGTGATGCTATAAAATCACATAATATTTAAGCACTAACGGGTATAAAGATAAGGAGTATCCTGTATTCAACCGATGGCTTGTCATACACAGTTGCATTATAAAAGTTAGGCTTAGACTCAGATCCATGGATGGCAGAAATGGTGAGACGGTAGTTGGTCCCTGCAGCAATAGTTTCTGATTCACCCTTGATGACCTTCTCGAGCTTCAGGTCTGTCCCTTTTTTGTTGTCGTATTCTGTCACAGCAAAGTTGGCGATTTCGATCACATGTGGATCATTGGGGTTGATGGGGCTATAACCACCTGGTAAAGCTTGATTCCTGGCCGCAGAGGCCAACAAAACAAGGAGGAGAACAACAAGGGATTGAAATCTCATGTTGTTTGTATTGTATTGTTATCTTTTCAAACTTCAGAAATCACAATGGTGTGAGTTTGCGTTAATCTTGGCTGCTTGGTTATATATATTCAATAAAAGTTATGCTAAGGAGGTAATATATCTTTTTACTAGTGTGAAAATAAATCAAATTAATAAAAAAGTTTAAACCCGGTCAAAAAAAATATTAGAAGTTTAATTCTATTTAATTTTACGAAAATAAGTCAATTCACTTTTATTATCAAATACATTTTTATTTTGAAAGATTTTATTACCAGATACATTGAATCTCTTTGACATATATAACATTTAATATTTATATCCTCTAAAATAAATATTTATTTTTTATACCAATAAATAAAGGATATACACCCTTTTGACTAAAAAATTTTCTTTCATTTTTACTCGTCATTTAAGTTATCAATTAAAAACTTTATTAAATTTCATTAAAATAGGAACAATCCAAAATAGGAACAATCCACGATTATAAGGGGAACAATCCCCAACAATAGGAGCAATATTATACACGTAAAAACAAATCCTATTTATGTAAAATATTGTGTTTTGATGTAATATTTTTTCTTCTGGTATTACGGTTTACATAATCAATTTTTAACGTTCCTTATCAATAAAAATGGAATGACAAAAGATGGACACTAACTACTCGTCTTGACGCTGGTATTGCATAATAGTCATGTCTAGTTAGGAATACCTTTTTTTACTAGTGAAAATAAATCAAATTAAGTCAAAACTTTGAAATTGATTAAAAGAAAGTCCAAAGTTTAATTCTATTTTATTTTATGCAATTAAATCAAATCACTTTTTTTAAAATGTATGGCATCTCTTTATAATATATACCGTATAATATTTAATATTACACATTCAATATTTAATAACCTTTCAAAAAAAATCAATATTTAATAAATATAGCAATTAATAGTCTTGTAAAAAAAAGAAATTAATAGTCATGAGTATTACATTGAATATAATATTAAGGTAAACACAAATATTTCAAAAAAGAAAAAAAAATTAAGGTAAAAATTGTGTATCCTCTTCGTGCATGTGTATACATTATTTCCCAGAGCTAAATATGATTACAATGGACGAAAAACTCATCTTCAAGAGTTTTAACAATTATTTATGTTCTTTTTTTCTTTTCTATTGTATATAATTGTGTGTAAGTTATAAATTTTTGGTAAATAAACCAAAATAAGCTCTCTTTCAAGTGTAAATTGATTCTTATTGTAGCGGGATTTTTCTTATTGTAATAAGATATAGCTAATTTTTTTGATTAAATTTTAAATAATATAATAAAAAGGATAAAATTGTAACCAAAATAGTTAAATGAAGAACATAATTGGAAAAAATTACTACTAAAAACAATGTATCCCCATTATATATACTAACACAAAGGATAAAATGAGTAGATCTTATCCAGCCATTCTAACTGAATGTCAATCTTTTAGTAGTCATTGTGGTTGCCGAGGATAGAGCTTAAGGTATCCTATAGAAGGATTCTTTTAGAAGACTCGCTGGGGGACCAGTCGGACATATCCTGTAACTCTTCAACAAAACTGCTGGGGAGACGATTTATCAATCGACTTGCGGGGAGGTGGTTTATCAACCGACTTGCCGGGGAAAAGGTTGCACTGTGTTTTCTGTGATTAAAAGACTGAAGGATGTACTCTGCGGGGCGGAACCTTTGAATCTGCTTTCATGAATGCATGCTTGGGATGATGCGATGATGGTTTATGCATTGAATTGTGCAATGATTGTTTATGCATGTTTGATACCTAAGAATGAAAAGTTAATGTAGATGAAATGTCTAATTAGATGCATGAGTTTGGATACATGAGCTTAAATGCGTGAATTTGGATGCATGATGCATGAATTTTGTTGGGGAGTTCAGTTTGTTCCCGACGCCTGGGGACTCGAGCATTTCTGTCTTTGTTGAAGTGGTGAAGTGGACCTTTGGAAGTCAATGTTTCCTGCCAGTTACCCTGTCGAATATTTAACAAGGAATGGCAGCTTTCGTCCGATCGGACCATTGTGATAGCCAGGATTACATGTGGTGTGGATAGGGGCACTTTATTGTATGCCATCAATCTTCCTTTGTTGAAGTGGTGAAGTGGACCTTTGGAAGTCAATGTTTCCTGCCAGTTACCTTGTCGAATCTTTAATAACGAATGGCAGCTTTCGTCCGATCGGACCATTGTGATAGCCAGGATGACATGTGGTGTGGATAGGGGCACCTTATTGTATGCCATCAATCTTCCTTTGAGCACTTTAAACATCAAAGTAGTTTGCTAATTTTCAATGTCTTTTGTTTTCAATGTTTTAATGCTTTATTGGTCATAAATAAACAACTTAAATGTACACAATTTGAAACATAAAAACGAGCTAACAAGAAAAAAGAGTGACGACGAGAATTTTATTGATTTGCACAAAGGTGCAAAAAGTTATTACAAAAGGATGCAAATCCCTTGAAGAGGAGATTGCAAATTGAAGCTAAGATGATGACAATGAACAATAAATGAAATCCATTGAATCATAACAATGCCATCCTTCCTCATGATCTCGGGTTCACAACACCTTGCTTTTGAGAATGGAGACCGGGCCAAACTTTTCCATGCTAGGTCAAGGATCGCAGTCTTATGCCTTTTTCTTTTTATTGTGTATTCCCTAAATTTTTCCTAGATTGATCATTGTGAGCTATCAATCCACCGAGATACCCTTTTCTACCTAAGCCGTCCTTTCGGGTTTGCAACTTAGCAAGCTTTTATATTTTATTCCTTTTATTTAGGCGTAGTATTTCTTGATTGCGTCAGAGTTCACTGGGAGTGGGAACTCTTCTCCGTCCATAGTAGTCAGGATTAACGCTCCACCTGAGAAGGCCTTTTTCACAACATATGGTCCTTCATAATTAGGAGTCCATTTTACGCGGGTGTCCTTGTGAATGGGTAATATGACTTTCAGTACTAAGTCACCTTCCCTGAACTGTCTTGGACGAACTTTCTTATCAAATGCCCTCTTGAGTCTCTGTTGATACAACTGACCGTGGCACAAGGCTGTCATCCTTTTCTCTTCAATGAGGTTAAGTTGGTCAAGTCGAGTCTGAACCCAGTCTACTTCTTCAAGTTTAACCTCCATCAAGACTCTCAATGAGAAATCTCGACCTCTACTGGGAGTACTGCTTCCATGCCACGGACTAGAGAGAAAAGAGTTGCCCCTGTTGAGGTGCGAACTGATGTTCTGTATCCGTGAAGCATAAAGAGGAGCATCTCATGCCAGTCTTTGTAGGTCTTCACCATCCTTTGTATGATTCTCTTGATATTCTTATTGGCCGTTTCTACGGCTCCATTAATCTTGGGCCGATATGGTGATGAGTTGTGGTGTTCAATCTTGAAGTTGCCACACAATTCCTTTATTGTTTGATTGTTCAAGTTGCTGGCATTATTAGTAATAATCTTGTTGGGGATCTCATAATCTTGTTGATTAGCTTCCCTTTAATCCACACAACAGAGGAGAACTAGATCATTATTCCTTTTTTTACAACACCTCTCCATCTAGGAAGAAGACGGATGCCAAACTTCTCAGGTTTTTCTTATGTGCATTGGATGCACCCAAGGGGTATTCTTGCTTTTGGAGATAGTTCTTGACTTCTTGATGTCATGATATCATGGTTCTTCATCATGCCCTACTTCGGCTGTTAAGAAGTAGGCTAGCTTTTCCAGACGATTCATCTCTATAAGAGGCTAATGTTACTTTGTACATGGATGACAATGTAGCCAAAGCATCAGCCAGTTGATTCTCTTCTCTAAGGATATGATGATAAGTGATTTCATCAAAGTATTCTTCCAATCTCTTGACTCAAAGCTCTTTCTTAGGATATAACCATTTAATCTCTTCAACCGATTGAATAATTTTGGAAGCGATGTTCTAGTTCGTTAACCCTAAGTCTTAACTCACAACTTTCTATCTCTAGTTTCATATGTAGCGTTAATCATAATTACTAGGTCATGTTCAATAGCTAGGGTTAGTAGTCAAGTGAAACCTAAATTCAATTCATGCAATCGATAGAAGCTACTGTTAATAGTCATAAACACGATTATAAGAAAAGTATTAAGCAAGAATAATTATGAATAAAGACTGAATTATATTGATAACAAAGAGGTCAAAAACTACATTTGTCACAGATCACAATAGATTCATCTTGGATTAATCAATCCCAAGAGTTTAGCTACTCATAACTAAATAATCAAACACATAGAAAATAGTGAACATTCATAAATCAGAACCAACTATGAGTTGGTGTGATATCCAGTGCGTGTTCTCCAGTCTCCTGATGCCTCCTATGCTATTTCTTGGTCTAAAAATCGAACCCCTAATTTGTGGTCGCTTCTGGCTCTTATAGAAAGAATTTTAAGGTTTCAGAAAGCCCACCATCGTGCCACATTTCGCGACCATCGTGGTACGATCTGCTCATTAATCCTACGTGGCAGTAAATTTACTCACCCATCGTGGCACGTTACACGATCCATCGTGCCACGTCCTAAGGTAAATTCCACGCTTCAAACGTGCCACGATTCAGGTCCATCGTGGCACGATTTCTCCAGTAGCTAAAGTTCTTGCATTCTTCTCTAATTTGTTCACAAGTTTCCATTTCTTCATCTTCAACTGATTTGACCATGTATACATGCATTTGACTCTCAAAACATTACAAAAACGACACAAATACGACTAAAATACTAGTGTTGACGTGCATTCATCAGTACTATGACCACTCATTAATACTCAAACCACTTTAATATGATATTGTTACCACTCTGTTATGGTGCTGAGACCACTCAAATATGGTGTTACCACCGTTCTAACTTTAATTTCTCCAAAATATTAATATGGCACTACGACCACTCAAGTATGGTGATACCACCATTTCGACTTTTTAACTTCTCCTCAATTAGAAAAATATTAAAAGTATATTTATATAATGTTAAGATCATTCTTAATTTCGACGAGACAATATTGTTCCAAAAGGGACTATGATCATAAATGTACTCTTTATTCTGAAGGGACATACATTATGGAATGGACTATGTTTTTAAGACCTTTCTTAATTCTGAAGGAACAATATACCGAATAGGGACTAAGGTCTTAAGAACACTCTTAATTTCTAAGGGACATAAAAAAGGAGATGAGGAGAAGAATAACTCGTCAACACAAGCTGGAGGAAGAAGAGAGAAAGAGTTCTCGACAACTCAATAAAAACTCTTTGATGTAGTTTTTGAACCGAGTGAAGTCCTTTATTTAAATAGAAACTTTGCATGTTGAAAGAGGGAATTGAGACTTGTTTTTGGGGTCAACTTGTGATAAGAATCATGTGAGAGCATTGCATGTTGAAGTTTAGTGGAATTTAGGTGAGAAAAATGGGGATTGAGGTGGAGAGGGAGGTGGCCAAGCAAGCTAGAGGGAGAGAGGGAAAGGAAGATCAGTTTTAGTGAGAGAGTTATACAGAGAAAATGAACAAAAAAAATGGTGTTTTGGCCCTTATATAGTGTCAAGTTCCATTTTACCAATTTACCCTTTTTATTAAAAGTCTTGTTAAAGCGCACTAAAGTTGACACTGATAACTGAACCTGTGTGTGTTAACTGACACTGCCTGATAAATATTCCATTATAAATAACCTTTAATAAATATTTCTTCCCTGTCACGTTCAACTGATTTCACAGTCTATTTAGAATTTAGCGAGATGGTAAAAAACATTGTGGATCTGTATTTTTTTTTCTCGTTCAATCAAATACATTTTTTCCGATTTCAATAACATTAATAATTTTCCCTTTCAAAGGCTAAAACTAAGGTAAAAAACTAGTTGAATTTTTCCCAAAATCATAACAAGGAAGTATGCTTATAGCGTCATTGTTAATTAGACGATCATATCATAGAATTAGATGCATCATCCATTATGATACACAAAATATAAAATTTTATTGGTATGATATTAAGGCATACATGAGAATGATGCTATAAAATCACATAATATTTAAGCATTAACAGGTATAAAGGCAATGAGTCTCCTGAAATGAACCGATGGATCCTCAAACACAGTGGCATTATAAGAGTTAGGCTTAGACTCAGATCGACGGATGGCAGAAATGGTGAGACGGTAGTTGGTCCCTGCAATAGTTTTTGATTCACCCTTGACGACCTTCTCGAGCTTCAGGTCTGTCCCTTTTTGCTTGTCGTATTCGATCACAGCAAATCTGGCGATTTCGATCACGTGTGGATCATTGAGGTGCTTGATGGGGCTATAACCACCAGGTAAAGCTTGATTCCTGGCTGCAGAGGCCAACAAAACAAGGAGGAGAACAACAAGGGATTGAGATCGCATGTTGTATGTATTGTATTGTTATCTTTTCAAACTTCAGAAATCACAATGGTATGAGTATGCGTTAATCTGTTGGCTGCTTGGTTATATATATTGCATAAAAGTTATGCTAATGGGTAATATATCTTTTTACAAGTGAAAATAAATATTAAAAGAAATATTAAAAGCTTAATTCTATTTTATTTTATGAAAATAAGTCAATTCACTTTTATTATCAAATACATTTCTTTGAAAGATTTTATTACCAAATACATTGAATCTCTTTATAGTATATAGCATTTAATATTTAGATACTCTTAAAAATCACACTTATTAAGAAAACTAAATCATAGTAGTTTGTATTACCAAAAAAAAAAAAAGTAGTTTGTAATATAGTTTTTTTGTGTTATTTTTGAAATAAGTTTTATAGGAAGATATAAAAACAATTTTTATTGGTTGTTGGTTATTGAGAAAATGAAATAGAGCAAATTGAATGCACTTTGCATTTAATCTTTCTTTGAAAAAGATAGTTTTTTGAAACAACATAATTAAATATGATAAAAGTTGGTATTTTTTGCTTATTTGCTTATAATTTGGGACAAAGAAAATGAGTATTTTTTGCTTATAATTTGGGACGGAGGGAGTACTAGCGAAAAGACGGACACTCCGTGCCCGTCTTTCCGCTCTTTTTATTGCGCTAACGTTTAAAAATTATGAACGGTATTTTTTTAATGAAATTTTGGCTGTGATTAAAGGTAAAAATATAAATGCTCGTTTTTTTTTAATGACACGAATAACAATCTTCATTATAGAAAAAGTTTTTTTAAGAGTATAATTGGAATAATGAAAAAGTAAGTATAAATCTATATCTAGTTTGTTATACTTTTCAAATGATAAAGAAAAAAAAAAACAGATATACATTTTTTTGATTAAATTGCTATACATATATTCATATATTGTTTGTTACATTTGTTTTAATATTTAAATTTATTCTTATCTATTTGTTACATGTGTTACTTGCATTTAAAATTAAAGGTATTTTTGAATAGAAAAGTTCAACCCAAAAGTTTGCTGAAAAGGTAGTTTCTTTTATATATAGTATAGATATAAATAGTATAGATACCATGTAATATTTAATATTACACATTCAATATTTAATAACCTTTAAAAAAATTCAATATTTAATAAATAGAGCAATTAATAGTCTTGTAAATAAAAGCAATTAATAGTCATGAGTATTAAATTGAATATAATACTCCCTTCATTTCAAAATACATGTCCATATTAGAGAAATTGTAGTAACCAAAAAAATCAAATAAATTTCCAATAAATTTTGTTATTTTTGATGAAATTATGTGTGTGTTTTCTATAATACCCTTAACCATTTATTATTACATTCTATTTTTTCTCTCTCTACAATAAATATATAAGAGTATTATTGACAAGACAATAAGTAATGTTGCAATGAAACTTAAAAATGACAAGTATTATGAAACAAAATTATTCTTTAAAATGGACAAATATTATGAAACAGATGGAGTATTAAGGTAAACACAAATACTTCAAAAAAGAAAAAAAATATTAAGATAAAAATTGCGTATCCCAACTGTATACATTAATACCTAGAGCTAAATATAAGTGCAATAGACGAAAAAGTCATCTTCAAGAGTTTTAACCAATGCTCCAAATATCAATTGTCAATTATGAGAGTATACTGTAAAGGAAATAGGGATTTAATTTAATACTCTAAATATCCTCAACTTCTTATTTTATATACGACTAGGATAATCAAGGATTGAAAATGTAACTAGCTACTCAGGTGCATAAAAAGACTTGCACAATGGGATAATGAAGAATCAACTACAACAACTCACCTGCCATCAACTATACAACAACTACAACATGCTTTTGACATGATAAAATTGTTCATGTTCACAATTTCACAACACATATGGGAATAACAATACAGGACATAACAAATTCACATTTTCACAATGTCAATTTTATAAGAATATTTTGGAGCAATAAGGAAATGAATGAAAATTGGACCAATAAATATGTTATGGAACAAAACACATCAACCATATATATGCTTGAACATAAAGTTCAAACTGAGCAAATTATAACAATAAATCCACATGAAAAATCCTATGATGAATAAAACGAAGCATAACATAAATCCACATGACAAATCCTTGATTGAGATTGTAAAATGTTAAAATATAATTACAAATAAATCTTTAACTAAATTGATGATTTGTTACATAATCATTCAAAAGCCCATATGTTTTCGTCACGAACTTTCTCCTCTTCCTCCGGAGTGAAGTCATTCTCAACGTTGAAAATCTGGCGAATCTCCTCGAGTTTCTTCTCCTTGATACTTTTTGCTAAAGCCTGGAATAAATTTTCCAGCAGGTCTTGATATCCAAGTAGTTCGCAGCCAAGATGAGTTCGAAGCGCGTAGCCTGATCAACCTTGATAAACTCAACCTTGCCATCTCCAACGGCCGAATCACTACAACATTTATTGCTTCTGGCAACACTTTTTCATCAGAGGCACCTTTTCAAGTTTAGTGTGCATCCCTCCATTCTTAGCCTCTCCAAATATCCATAGTTGTATTCATATGAGCAATGTTGCTGAAAAGGAAAAATGATGAAGTGTTAATGAATGTATTTTATAGGAATGTGTGAGGTTTTGGTAACTCAGACACGAGAGTTGCACTCTGTTGCGCATATAAGGTGGCAAATATGGGTAATTCATTCATTCATTTTGGTTGTCTGTGTTACCGCCTGATTTGGTAACTGATTTTTTTAGGGACTGATGTGGTCTGCCTAGTTTCTGATTCCCTTAGACGATGATTTATTTTTTTTCCCTTTTTTCTAAAATCTTTTTTGGAGGGTTTTGGTCTAGTCACCCCTCTTGTATATAATTTTCTCTTTTTTTAATAATTTTTTTTTAAATTGGCAGCAGAGGGGTTCAACAAGGTGCTAACCTAGTTGGGTTGTCGCTGTTTCCCCTTGATGTTTGTCCTTTTTCCTAGCTTAAAAAAAAATTCTTATATTTTTTAATGACACCAACAAATAACATTCTTATACACAAATTTGTTTAAGGGTATCATTTGAAGTGACAAAGTCATCCTAAAACCATGTATTTCCTTTATAATACATTTAAGTAGTATAATATATTTTGCGCTTTTATATTTTAACAAACTATACTTATCTTTTCAAAACAGCGCTACTATATGTAGTGAAATTTATTTTCGCAAAATTTCACGAAGGTGCTTTTATGTTAATAGAAAAGGGTAAAACTGGTATTTCCTACTAATAATGGATTTGATGGGAATAAACGGCAAGCAATGTTGTACACTCGTGAAGGATTCGTGAGAGAATTTGTCGCGTTATTTATCATTTTTCTTACAAATAGTATAATATAAATTCTTATCTTTTTGATATAACATCAACAAATAGCATTCTCACACTTGTTTAAGGGTATAATTGAAAGTGAACAAACTTGTTTAAAATATAATTGAAAGTGAAAACATCGGTCCAAAACCATATATTCTCTCTATGATGACGATCAAAATGGACTCAGGCTCATTAACACATTGTTAATCTGGACTCACAATACACAAGTCTATAGTTAAGCCACTAATACATTGTGAATCTGGAATTTTTTCTCGTTCAATCAAATACATTTTTACCAATTTCAATAACATTATTATCAAATTCTCTCAAAAAAAAAAAATAACATTATTAGTTTTCCCTTTCAAAGGCTATAACTAAGGTACAAAAAACTAGTTGAATTTTCCACAAAATCATAACAAGGAAGTATGCTTATAGCGTCATTTGTTAATTAGACGATCATATCATAGAATTAGATCCATAATCCATTATGATATACAAAATATAAAATTTTATTGGTATGATAATAAGGCATACATGAGAATGATGCTATAAAATCACATAATATTTAAGCATTAATAGGTATAAAGGCAATGAGTTTCCTGAAATTATCCGATGGTATCTCATACACAGTTTCATTACAAGAGTTAGGCTTAGACCCAGATCCATGGATGGCAAAAATGGTGAGACGGTAGTCGGTCCCTATAGCAATAATTTCTGATTCACCCTTGACGACCTTCTCGAACTTTAGGTCTGTCCCTTTTTGCTTGTTGTACTCGGTTACAGCAAAGTTGGCGATTTTGATCACGTGTGGATCATTGAGGTCCTTCACTACAAGAAAATCAGCGATTTGCTACGGATCATTTCGAAGCTAATTCGTTGCTAATTTCTAGCAAAACTTGTCTAGCTATTGTTTGGTTGCGAATCAGCTATCACACGGGGCGTAGCATGGATTGGGCGGCAAATTATCTATCAAATTATTTCCTAGCTAATTGGCAACTAATTTAAATAAAATCCAAGATAGTTCCAAATTAATACGTAGCAATGTAGTGTTAAAAAGTTTATGTTCCTAACTATTTCGCTAGGACATTGGCACGATAAATACACAGTAAATTCCTAGCTCCATCTTACTAGCAGATTCTTAGCTAATTCCAAGCTTTTTGGAATTTATTATATAATCAATATTACGAGCCTCCTGATCAAAATATGTTTTTATTTTTCATTTTTTTAACTTTGTCAACGTTGATAATCATTATTACGAGCTTACTGAATGGCTATTGATTGTCGTTGGTTAAAATTGACAATATATATTAATAGTGCTTTTCTCATCTAATTATGTACTTGTTGAATAAATTGATAACACAACTAGAAAGAAATTTTAAAACTTAGATAGAAAACTCTATAAAATACATAGTAATACATCACTATCAAACGGTATAATAAACTCAAATCAAAGCTTAAATCAAATATGAGCAAACACCAATTAATAAGCAAAAGCGTGATATACATCAGTGATGATACAAAGCCACGACGAAATCCAAAGCTTAATCATCATGAACAGGCATAGGTGAAGAATCACATGGCCGAAACAGAGTGATACAAAGTCATGGCTCAATCCAAATGCAAATACCTGGAAGATAGGAATCCAACTCACTCAGACAATTTTAATGAAGTTCTTGTGTAAGTGTTTGAAAGAACTTATGAAAAAGTTAATGATATATTCATAAGTTATTGATATATTCATATGTTGCTTATAACTTATTTGAGTTCCTCTAGATTGCTAACAGTCATAAATTGTTTTTAGATTATATTGAGTTCACTCTCATTCCATTTTCAATAACAAACAACTTCTATATAAGCTCATAATAAGAAAATTACTTATCGAATAAGTGTTAGGTTAAGATGTGTATCCAAACAAGATCATTAGTCAAAGACGCCCAACAATGGTTTACTATGGCACGGGTAACAACAAAAAGAAGTTAAGGAGACAATGAAAGACTACAAAGTTTGAGGGGGCAATGACTAACCTCTTCTCCACAATTTGGACACGAACCCTTTAGTGCTGCTAAGTCAGTCCTCCACAAGCATTTAAGTGTTTTAATTGTCGGATAAAAGACACGTAATAACATATGAATATAGAAGCAGTGACATAAAAAGTTAAAATTTGTAAGGCTTAAGATGAAAGGTAGCAGCAAAAGGATTTTTACTTGAAGTGGAAGCAACCAGATATCCTATGACAAAACCGAGTGCCATGAAGATAATGGTATTCACCGTGAAAAGAGGACTTAGTTGTGATGCTTGGCTACCATATGATAATCCTAAACTAAATGCATTTTGATAAGCCAAGTTGATGCTTTAGCAGACATACACATGTGTCTAAAGAAACACTACAGAGCCAAGAACATATTTAGTATAGGGACAAGTGACACATCAAAATAGAAACTGTGTATTCAGGCACCACTTAAATATTAATACCTGGTGGCTTGCCCAGTATAATTGCCATAGTTGACTAGAACACCATAGTCATAAGTAACTCTACTTGATATAAGGAATGAACCAGACATATTCCAAAAAGTGATGGTGGTGCATACCTTTGTATTTGAAAGTAAGGTATATAACACCATAGTCAGTAGTAACTCTACTTGATATAAGGAATGGACCGGACATAAATAGCTCCAGCCCCTGAGAACCAACATTAACACTACTAGAAAACTGCGTTTTAGCGTCGGCTAAAAACCCACTCTAATAGGGCAAAAAATCAACTCTAACACTGATTTAGCGTCGTATTCAGGGTAGGCTAAAAAACTCGAAGCTACTAGGTAGCGTCGGCTCTTTGTACTCCGACGCTAATGTAGCGTCAGTTGTGCAGAGTAAAATCCGAGGATATTAATTTCATCATCTGAAACGCCAACCAAATAAAGTAGAGTCAGCAAAGTCGACGCTAAATTATATGCTTAGAGTCGGACAGGCAAACCTAAAGTCAACATTTTAGTAGTCAACAAAATTTTATAGAGTCGGCCACACCGATGCTAAATTCAAGCAAATATTAGAGTCAGCCAGGCCGACGCTAAATAATTTTTTAAAATAAAATTACTATTCTTTTACTATATTCCCGATTTTTCCATTGTACTAATAAACCGGTTAACACATTAATAACATAACAAATCAGTTGTGTCATTTGTCAAAAAAATAAAAATCAGTTGTTTCATTAATTTGGACTTGTAATGTACTCGCAACATCATAAAACCTAACAAATTTTAAAGAGAAACATAATACCTAAAAACAAAAATTGAACAAAAATCACATGTAGCAAATCACGAAGATATGTGGATAAAATACAAGTGAAGATGGATCCTTCATATAACATGAAGATATGTGGTAAGAACACCACAAAACATGCGTTAAAATTGATCAAGTCAGGGAATAGTGAGTAATACATTCGTAAAAAAAAATGAAAGATAATTTTAAAAACTAACCTTAGAAAATGAGGTAAAGAACAGCGTGAGGTTCTGTATGAATGCCTAAACAGACGAAAATCCCATGGTAAGACAAACACCTAACAACTAATTAAGCTTAACTAATTAAGCAAATTATATCATACAAGTTTTGGAACAACCATATAACTTCTAGAGGCTTCAGGTTGAGATGAATAGATATATCTTGGACAAAGTTTGTTCTTAACGAACTGTGATAGCTTTTAAGTTGCAAGAAGTAACTTTGATTTCCTTTTCTCTCGGGTACATATATTAGCACACCAGTTATAAAGATATAACAAGGTGATGGTCATATATTAGTTTAAAAAAAGAATAAAAGCACAAAAGTCTTTTTCTAGGCAACATATAGAGACAAGAAACTAGATTATTACTTTTGTAAGTGGCATGGTTTGTATAGGTCCACGTGTTTTTATAGGTGGTTAAGGTCACATGTTTTTGTAGGTGGTTACATATATTTTACAAGGTTCACTTGACATAATTGCTACATAGATTTAGTACTTGGCATGATTAACAATAAATTTAGTACTATTCTCAATTAAACATGGCTATTGGATTGAACCAAAACTTCATCAACAAATGGAGGTAAGGATTACCTTGCAAATTATAATTGAATTCCAGCACTTCTGTTAATACTTACATGATTTAGTACCTGCAAAGCAAAGTATAAAACATTAAAAAAAAGGTGAAGAAAAGTCTTACAATCTTTTAAAGGCAAGCAAACAACATATATATAACTTAAAGATGACTAATTAGTGACCCAAAAAAGAAAATAAAGAAAACACAACATAGATCAACCCAACAACACCAACAGATAAATGCAACAAAATAAAGTACGGAAAAAAATTCAATAGCAGCAAAAAACCAAAATAAAGGCAACAAAACATATAGAAAGAAACTCATGACAGTTGTAGCTTGCTCACTTATGCTCTAATGGATAGTCATCAGTTGCTCTCATGAAGAAGAATTAAAAAACCTTATATTTAATTACTTCTATTCTCATTATTTCATGCAGTAAAATTTCTCTTCTTCCATCTATATTTCTTTCAATCCTTGGCGAACTCTTAATGTCGTGATTTATTACTGCCTTTTTTCAAAAAAAAAAAGCAATTGATAATTTCCTTTTTGATGTATAGATATTGAACCTACTCAAGTACCGGTAACAAAAGTAAAATGGATGTCAAGGTAGTGCAAAGTAAATCTCTCAAAAAAGTGATCTTTGCAGAAACCAACGGAGATTTTTTTTACTTCATTTTTAGCTTCCTTAACATGCCATTAGGATCCATTGTAAAGCTTTTGGGACCTAGATCTCTGGCTGGATGCATTGGTAACTTGTACAAGAGTGTGGAGAACTTGGACCCCAAATCTGTGTTACTAAATCCAGGCATAGCACCACAGTTTGGTTGTCCAAACCCACCCCTCAACATTCCTTATGTAAAACACCCTGCTTTTTATTATTATAGTATAAGAACACCGAAACGAAAGCGGAGTGAATACTCTTTTGATATGATAGAAGAATACATCGAGGAAAGAGTGATTTCCACGACATGTGGATCAAAGTATTGTATAAGAACCTTGACTGCACTCGACCCCCCCAACAGGTCAGAAAAAGGTGTTGTGGGATTTGTGAAGAGAGAAGTATTATATGGTGTAGGAGATGATCTGAAAGTAAAACCACTTTCTGTTTATTCGCGTCTTTCATATTTGAAAGAGTTAAGCCTTCCTCTTGAAGATCTTGAAGTGAAGGAGATAAGCATTGGTGAAGCTGAGGTAAGATCCTATTATTTATCACTGAATTTATATTTATTTTCTTTTTAACCTCTTTGATTCCTCTAGACTTGTGATGCAGGCTTTGAGCTTGCTTGGAGCATTCTTGACATCAAAATTTACCTTGAATAGTGGACCGGGAGACCTTTTGAAAGTGCCTAAACAAGAAAATAAAATTACTAACTAGTTGGTTGATTTGGAGATCTTCTAAAGGAGCTTGGTTTGAACATTTGCTGGAAGATCTTGGACTTTGGTTTTACTTAGTTGGCTGTAGTTTTTCTCTGTAGCTCAAGCCATGAAATACTTAATTGGATTACGGTTTTTCTATTTTAGTTTGCTGGTTCTTATATACTAATTCTGTTACTTTACAGTCTGGTCTGCAAGTTGTATCTTGTTCTATATATCATCTAATTACAAACTTAGTCTTGACATGCTTTATTGATGGATATTTAGTTAGTAGTAGAACAATGTTCTCTTAGGCTTTGACTTTCTTGCTTTTCTGTGTTTAGATGCACTATTATTTTCCGTTGAAACATCTTTTCAATTTCCCTCTAAGGCAAAAATATACTCCCTCCGTGCCTATATCTAAACACCCATTTGATTTTATTTTTGTCCCTAAATGTAAACCTTTTTTCAAATTATTAGATACATTTATTTTATTTTTTCTAAACATACCCATAATTAATACTATTAACTTGTCTTGAAATTTGAAAAGTCAAATTTAATACACATACAAACAAAGGACAATTTGGTAATATTAACACACAAAACAGACACATTAATTACGCTGACAACTTTTCTTAAGAAATGTGAAAAAAGTAAAGGGAGGTTACATTAAGGGACGGAAGGAGTACAATTAATTGTTGGGAACATGGAAGAATTCTTAAATTTCTTCTAAAATATGTAAGTTGCCCCTTTGGCAGAAATCACATGTGGTTGTTGGTGTTGAAATCAACGGGTAAAATATGTTCCGTGCGTTTCTTCTCTCAACCCTTCCTAAAGTTGAACATTACCCAAAAAATATTAAGGTCGTTGATTAAAATTGTAGTTAATGCTTTTGAAGCTGTTTGTTCTTCACTGCACCTTTTCTCATAACAAAATCCTAACTTTTCATTGATTGAGTTTTGAAATGCCTCTGCCGTGAAATTGAAGATAATGCAAACTCTTGGCTTTCTTTAAAGTTTACAGATCCTAAAGTTTCATAGTAAATCCTGCTTTCTCATCTTATGTAAATATTATTATCAGCCATATCAAAGCCTGAGAAAAAAAAAATCCGAAACAACACAACGATGAAATTAGGTTTATCCATGACGAAATTATATTTAACCAGAGCCAATGATTGTGAATCAACTCACATGACAACCAAGCTGAGAGATGCATTACAAAATCATACATTCTAGGAATTCACAAGTAGAGTGATTGCCAAATTAAAGGCTAGTTAAGTCGTTCATAGTAGATTAGTACAAATCGACAAAGACACTAATCTCCAAATTATAGACTTCCGACGGCGACTTAAGAAGGTGCACTGCAGTGTGACTTAGAAATAGGGAAGATTTTGTGGTACCAAACCCATGTATAGAAAAGTTATACTACGACAAACAGGTTGTAAAGAAAGAACCAAGAAAGAAAGAATTGTATCAGCATTACAAAGAAAACAAGAGAAAGATAGAACTAGATGGAAGTGTGTTTATAGATTACCTTTCTAGCAAAACCAAAGAAAGAAAAAAAAAACAAATCTAGAAATATCTGTTATTAGAATCGATAAAGAAATACTAAAAATAATTTACTAGAGATCACCAAATCAAAACTCAAGGTCGAGGCTCTATGCTGTGCAGAAATTATTTCGCTAAACAACGGTGCAGAAAAGTATATTCCCAATTCAATTCATATATTATGAGCAAAGCCAGAAAATAAAAGTGTTAAAGAACAAATCTTTGACGAAGATTGATTTATCTGGACTTTCTAATCCATTGTATCTAGGGTCAACAACCGTCCTAGATATCGAAACTTTAACTCACTGCAAAACAGACATATATATCTTGATTATCCAAGTAATTAAGTACAGAAATACTGAAGCTCTCTTAATAATTAGATTCGTAATCTGACCATAAAAATCAACATTGGCACATTACACTACCATAGGACACCTATTCTAGAAAAGGTACTTTCAAGGAAAAACAAGTCCTTGATAATAGCCGCCGCAACTTTCACAGTGCATATCCCCTTGTTACACACACAGTGAACTCACAAAGTGTTCTTTTCGTATTAAAAAATCTACCGAACGAATTTACCGGGTTGAGTCACGACCAGGTCGTTTTCTTTAAGACGTTTCGCGGCACTACCCAAATTTGTGCAAGGTAGACTAACAACCGCGCCGCCTCCAGGATAAAACAGCTCAAATCATTGTTACAATTACGTACTGCACTGTATGTAATCGCTCGAGAATATACACCAGGAAGCATAAACTATGAATTTCGGTGTGAAGAATGAGTGGGACGAGCTCTCTTTTTATAGGAAGAGTACTAACAAAAAAGGAGTGACTTGGGGATCAAGTCGGCTTGATCCTCAAGTAACCGCGTTTCTGTTTCTTAGTTGGATATATCTGGAAACTTTATCTGACAACTATATCATTTTGACCCACAACCCAAGCCCGACCCGGCCGGTCGGACGGACAACGGCGTCGCGCGCGATATGTATATTCTTTTTTGTAAGCGTTCACCCATTCACAAAAGTGGGTACCTCAAGGGCACAACCTTGGAGGTCACTCTTCCCTTATGTAAACACTTACTAGTTGGGGTGACTCACCAATGTGGGACATTTTTAAGTCACACATACTAATTCTTACATTGTGTTTTTCTATCCAATTTCTCACTAGATTTAACCAATGTTCCAACACGAAGGAATCAAGAAAGCTGGATCCTAAAAAATAACCAAAGATACATGAACAATTCATAGTCAAGTACAGTTTGGTGTCATATATAAGAAACAAGCACAGAAGGTCCTTCTAATGCAGTTGTACATCGATTTGCAAATCACCTAGAATCAAATTTTCACTATCCTCTTGGAATTCTACTTACCAAACATCACCAGTAGTTCAATGCAACCCCATGGCTGGCTCGTGGAACCATTGAACCTTTATCGGTAACTATGTAAAGATTATATACATTGGTTGGAAGAGACTTTCCGATGGTTGGATCAAACTCAACTGTGATGGCGCTTGTAAAGGGTGTATATAGATTTTAGATTGTGGAGGGCTCATTTGTAACTCAACGAACAATGGATCAAAGGCTACACAAAGAATATTGGTTTGTGCAATGCGCTGCAAAGTAGAGATGGGTATATACCTTGACTTCGATATGCCTTGAAAAGATGAGATCTCATAGTTTATTGTGAAGAGTGACTACAAAATCCTTATAGATATGATTACAAATACCTGTCATTTTAGGCTTTGTTTGTGTTATTAGAGGGGAGGAGATTGGAAGAAAATAAAAGAAAGGATTAAGTGAAAGAAATAAATGACATTTTGAGGGGAAGGTTTTGGGGGTTTATTTTTCTTCATAATACGAAATCTTAATGATGTTTTATGCCATTGTCTTTAAGGAAAACATACGTGTTGGATTGTTTACATTATCTGTTTCCATTGTTTACGGTGCTGACACTTAATGAAACTTATTGAAATTCAAATAAAAGAAAAAAGTAATTATATTTATGGAACTTAATGATATTTCATGAAGAATAAAGAACAATTACCACGTAGTTATTGCTAATCGAATTTGAAATTGACCGTCATCCATATAGCAAGTCAAATATTTATGAAACTTAATGATATTTCATTGTGAATAAAGGAAACTTATTGCACATTATTGCTAATCGAAATTAGATGTCATGATTAGATGGTGAAGTACTAAACCATAGTCCATGCCAAAATAGTCAACTCTTGGTAAAGTAGTAAACATATGTGCGCTACAAATCATTATGTTGTAATTGTGAATTTGAATTTGACTGACATTCATGTAACAAGTCAAATTTCAAAATATTTATGAAACTTAATGATGTTGTATTGTGAATAAAAGAAACTTATTGCGCTTACGAAATAGAAGAGTTGACTATTGGAATTCGAATAGAAGAAAAAAGTAATTATATTTATGGAACTTAATGATATTTCATGTAGAATAAAGAACAATTACCACGTAGTTATTGCTAATCGAATTTGAAATTGACTGTCATCATGTTGTTTATCACGAAGTCTTTTGTAATGTATCTTGATGGTAAATGTTCGAACCTTTTTGTTATCTATGCTACCATTTTATTTTGGCAGATATTGTTGTCTTAGAAGGGAACATATTTTTAAATTGTTATAAAACTTCTATTAACTATATATG
>Ga0099826_10000178_pt1 | contig 26634 bp, 16 predicted proteins | sample Mtrugardesep15_FD_76830 | JGI IMG/M metagenome (GOLD analysis project Ga0099826, IMG submission 76830) | Root nodule microbial communities of legume samples collected from California, USA - M. trunc garden sep15 | ecosystem: Host-associated > Plants > Roots > Nodule | place: USA: California... | reverse complement strand
GTTTATTTCCAATCGACAGCAGCCTTCCAACCTGCAGTTGAGCGAAACCCAGAAGCTTGATGCTGCTGCGGCCCAATTACTTATTTTCTATTAACTAATATTTATTAATTATGAAACATTTTTACAGATTACTCTTTTTGTTACTGTTTCCCTTACTTGCGTTGGCGCAACCAGCCCACGGAAAAAAAGTAGTAGGGTATTATGCACAATGGTCTATCTATGCCAGGGACTTTAATGTTCCGAAGATTGATGGAAGTAAATTGACGCATTTAAATTATTCTTTTTATGGGACCACTTATGATCCTGCCCATCCTGAGAATACAAAATTAAAATGTTTAGACACTTATGCTGATTTTGAGCATATGGAAGGTGGAATTCCTTGGGATGCACCAGTAAAAGGAAACTTTTATGATTTAATGAAATTGAAAGAAAAGTATCCGCATTTAAAAGTTTTAATCTCTGTGGGAGGCTGGACAAAAGGTCAAGATCTTTCTCCAATAGCTGCAAGTCCTGTAGCAAGAGCGGCTTTAGCAGCAGACATGGCAAACTTCATTACTACATACCCGTTTATTGATGGTTTCGATATCGATTGGGAATATCCTCTTTCTGGTGGAACTGACGGCACAGAAATAGTAAATGGTGCGCCTGTTCCTCCACAAAAATATAGCCCAGACGATAATAAAAATTTAGTGCTTTTATTGAAAGCGATGCGTCAGGCAATGCCAAATAAACTGGTTACAATCGCTGCAGGAAACAATGTTAGAAATGTTTCTAAACAGTATTTAGGGCCAAACAACAGAGCACAATACGGAATGACAGAAGATATTTCGACTTATTGCGACTATATTACTTATTTCGGATACGATTTTGGCGGTAACTGGTACGATAAAACTTGTTACAACGCACCTTTATACGCAAGCGGAAACCCTAATGACCCGTTGTATGGCGCAACGCAATCAGAATCATTAGACGAATTAACAAATCAATATTTGAATGTGATTGGTTTCCCTGCGAATAAATTAATTATGGGATTGCCTTTTTACGGAAAAAAATTCGATAACGTTGCCACAAATTCAACAAACGGATTGTTTGTTTCAGCACCAAGATATATAGTTGGTGGATGTACAAATCCGCAAAACCCAACAGGAACATGGGATGGTTCTGGAGCTTGTGAAAAATCTGGAAGTATCGAAATCTGTGATTTAGTTGGAAACCCAGTTACCAATTCACATCCTTACTTAGATCCAAATACTATGATGGTAACACCTTCTGCAGCTTCTGCTGGATGGGTTCGTTATTTTGATAATACTACAAAAGTTCCTTACTTATATAATGCTACTACCAAAGAATTTATATCTTATGAAGATAAACAGTCAATGGATTTAAAGGTGCAATATATAAAATCTAAAAATTTAGCTGGAGGTATGATTTGGGAATTGTCTCAAGATACAAGAGGCTCAATTCCAAATTCATTATTAAACCAAGTTGATACTTCTTTTGGAAGCGTTGTTCCAGGAACAGTTAGTATTTCTGGTTCTGTAAAAAACGGATCAGCTTTGGTTACCAATGTTACGGTTGAATTGCGAAATGCAAGCAATGCCGTAATTCAGACAGTAGTTTCTGCTACAGGAAACTTTGCTTTCAATAATTTAACTTCAGGACAAAATTATTCGCTTACAGCAGCAAAAGCAAGTTATACATTTGTTCCAGTATCTTTAAACAATGTAACTGTAAATCAGACAGGAGTTATAATTAACGGAACTCAACCAACTTACACAGTAAGCGGAACAGTTCTAGACGGAACAACGGGAGTTTCTGGTGTAACCATTTCTGCAGTTTCTGGAAGCACAACATTAACAGCGGTTTCAAACGCAAGTGGAGCGTATAGCGTTGCAGGTTTAACAGCTGGTTTAAACTTTACCGTTACGGCTGCAAAATCTGGGTTTTCTTACACACCAGCTTCAACAGTTTACAATGCAATTGACGCGAATAAAACGCTTAATTTCACTCAAGGAGCAGCGGTAGTAACATACACCGTAAGCGGAACAGTTCTTAACGGAACAACTCCAGTTTCTGGTGTAACAGTAACTGCATCATCTACAGCAGGGAATGTTACTGCAACGACTAATGCAAGCGGAGCATATTCATTGACTTTAGCTTCTGGTGGAAATTATACAGTAACGGCTGCTTTAACAGGCCAAACATTTACGCCAGCATCAACAGTTTATTCTAATTTGAATGCTAATAAAACATTGAATTTTACTCAAGATGTTGCAACAACTACGAGCAAAATCAGTGGAACAGTTAAAAACGGAACAATTCCTGTTGCCGGAGCGAAAGTAGAATTGGTTTTACCTTGGACAGATAATAACCACAACTGGAAAAGCGTTTTAGCAACAACAGATGCACAAGGAAAATATAGCTTTGACAATTCGGTTATAGATGGTTATACACAGGTTTTGAGTTTGAAATTAAACTCTTGGCAAAATGGCGAAGTAGCGTATTACCCAAATAATCTAGCCAACTTTGCAATTCCTGCAGCTCCAACAACATATAATTTCAATACAAGTTCAACAGCTAAAGTAGCATTAGCAGCAGCTACAAATCTAATCAGCGGAACTGTGAAAAATGGTTCAACGCCTGTAGCGAATGCTAAAGTAGAAATCGTTTTACCATGGACCGATAATACACACAACTGGAAAAGCGTTCTAGCGACAACAGATGCATCAGGAAATTATACTTTTGATAATTCAGTTGTAGCAGGATATACGCAAATTTTAAGCTTGAAATTAAATTCTTGGCAAAATGGGGAAGTAGCATATTATCCAAATAATCTGGCAAACTTCGCAGTTCCAACAACGCCAACAATTTATAATTTTAATACACAAACTACGGTTGTGACTAAGCCAGTAGTTGCCATTACAGCGCCAACAGCTTCATCAATTGCTATAAACTTAGGATCATCAATTAATTTTGTTGCAAGTGTTGGATTAAGTGCTGCAGATGCTACTACAATCTCATCTGTTGTATTTAGTTTAGATGGACAAACCATAAGTGCTACCAATTCTTCTGGAACTTATACTTCGGTTTGGACGCCAGCAGCAAATCAGTTTGGAGTTTCTCATACGTTAACCGTTACGGCTACAGCATCTAACGGAACAACAGATTCAAAAACATATAGTTTTACATTAACTTGTTCGGGTGCAAACTGTCCAAATGCATTGCCTGTAATTACTTGGAATTCACCATCAAATACTACTATATACCAAAGTTCCTTCCAAGCTGTGCCAATTTCAGTTACAGCTGTTGATAGTGACGGATCGGTTTCTGGTGTTACTATTACTATAAACGGCGGTACATTTAATATGACAGCAGGTACAAATAATACTTATACGTATAATTTTACGCCAACTGCTTATCAGGATTATCCAATTGTAATCAAAGCAACGGATAATAAAGCTGCCGTAACGACATTAAACAATACCATTAAAATTGCTACAATAAGTGGTAATAGATTCATACCGCTTCCATCTAAAATTATTTTAGGTTATGCACATTCTTGGGAAAATACTGCAGCTCCATTCTTATATTTTTCTCAAATAAAGGGAAGCAAATTTAATGTAGTCGATTATGCTTTCGTAGAAACCGTTAATCGTGATGGTTATACACCAATATTAACTACAAATGATGCTAGATATTTGACCAATGGAGTTTTCGATAAGCAATTATTGAAAAATGATATAAAATCTTTAAGAGATAGCGGTGTTCCTGTTATTGTCTCTATTGGAGGTCAAAACGGACATGTTGTTTTAGAAAATGTTACTCAGAAAAATATTTTCGTTAATGGTTTAAAAGCGATTATTGACGAGTACCAATTTGATGGAGTTGATATTGATTTTGAAGGCGGATCTATGAATTTTAGTGCAGGAGGTTTAAGAGATATCTCTTATGCGGGTATTTCTGCTTATCCGAGATTGAAAAACGTAGTAGATGCTTTCAAAGAATTAAAAGCGTACTACGGTCCTGGATTTTTGTTAACTGCAGCTCCAGAAACACAATATGTACAAGGTGGTTATACTACTTATACAGATACTTTCGGTTCGTTCTTACCAATCATTCAAAACTTGCGTAACGAATTAGATTTGTTAGCGGTACAATTGTATAACACAGGAGGAGAAAACGGATTAGACGGTCAATATTATGGTACAGCTAAGAAAGCAAACATGGTTACTGCTTTAACTGATATGATTATAAAAGGGTATAACATTGCTTCAACAGGAATGCATTTTGATGGTTTACCAGCTTCAAAAGTTCTTATTGCATTGCCAGCTTGTCCGAGTGCGGCAGGCAGCGGATATTTAACTCCAACAGAAGGAATCAATGCTATGGACTATTTAAGAAACGGAACCAATTTCACTGGAAGAACCTACACTATGCAGCCAGGCGGACCATATCCTTCTTTAAGAGGTTTAATGACTTGGTCTGTAAACTGGGATGCCTCTTCTTGCGGTAATTCATCTGAATTGTCTAAAGCGTATGCAGCTTATTTTGCATCGCAAGCTACGGCTAAAACATTGGCTGTAGAAGATATAACGCCTGATAGCAATACGACTGTGGCTTATTTTAGAAACAATACTTTATCGGTATCTAATGAAACAGAAGAAATTGCTCAGGTTGACGTATTTAATACGATAGGACAAAATGTTACAAGTCACAGAAACATTCAAAACAATAAAGAAGTGTTGCTTAATAGCCCAAGTTTTGCTAGTAAACAGATTTTTGTTGTGATAGTAACCAATAAATCAGGACACAAAAAGTCATTGAAAGTAATGAACTTTTTAAACTAAAATAAAAGGATTGAAAATTTAGAAATAAGAAAATTGGGACGGTTAAAATTGAGTTTGGTTATTTATTTTTTAACCTAATTTTTATTTCTTAAATGCTGTGAATTGAGGTAATTTGTTATTTGGTTTTTGCCTCAAGTAGCGCATTATGAACCCGACAATTTTATTGTCGGGTTTTTTTATGGCTAAAACATTTTTTATGCCTCCAAATAAGGATCTAAAACTTCTGCAAGTTGATAAAGCCAGTAAAAATTATCATCGACATTCTTTATTCCCGATTTTATCGTTTCGCATTTTCTCATAACTGATAATGAAAGTACATTATTTACTTCGCGTATCATTTTTGCCATTTCTTTACAATCAATTTTGTCTGTAAAGAAATCGTTTAATCTTGTTTCAAGTTCGGTTGAAAAATTATTTTGCAATCATTATCTTACTTTTTAGCAAATCTAAAGAATTACTATTTTTATTGTGACACATATTTGTTTCATAATGAAAGATTTTAGAAAAAAATCTGCAGTCCCGATAGCTATCGAGAGCGAGAAACCCTTTGCGAACTCTGCGTAAATCCTTTGCGAACTTCGCGGTTAAAAAGAAATCCGTACTTTTGAATTTACAATTATCGCATAAAACTTCATGAAAAAATCATTCATTATTTTAATCACATTTTTAGTTTTTACTTTTTCTTTCGCTCAGAATAAATTCGGAAATCCAGAAGTAGATCCCATTCAAATCCAAAAAACTTACTTAGAATGGTCCGTTTATCAGAATAAAAAAATAATGCTTTCGAGAGATTTTACCGCTTTAGACGAAGCTTCAAAAGAAATAACAAAAGAAGCCTTTTTAGATAAATTAGCAAACGAAAACTATATTCCAATTCGATTAAAATCTGAAGAAAGCGCATATTTTTATAAGCTTTTTAAAATTTTACCAAAAACAGATACAAGTATAAAAGCGACAATCAATCAAATTGGTTTTGATGCTTATAAAAACTATAAAATGGAAGGAACCGCTTTTCCTCAATTCTCATTCAAAGATTTAGACGGAAATCTAGTAACCAACGAATCCATGAAAGGAAAAATCATTGTGATAAAATGCTGGTACATTCACTGCACGCCATGCATCAGAGAGTTTCCTCAAGTCAACAAATTGACCGAAGAATATAAAGACAGAAAAGATATCGTTTTCATGAGTTTGGCCGAAGATTCAGCAGAACAATTAAAAACATTCTTAGCCAGAAAACCATTATCATATTCTGTAATTCCAGATATGAAAGAGTATATGAATGAATCTTTACAGTTGAATTCATTTCCAACACATTTTATTCTAAACAAAGAAGGAATGATTGCTAAAGTGCTTCCTAATTTTGAAAGTTTAGAAGTGGCTTTGGCGAAAGAAAGCAAGCTGTAAGTTAAATTAATCTCGCAATCCCGATAGCTATCGGGAGGGAAGTCGCAAAGTTTTAAGGCAAAGTAACCTCATTTTTGTCATTTCGACGAAGGAGAAATCTTCGTAAGAAACTCCGTTCCTAATAATTGCCAATCTTTGTAGAGTTACTTGTGAAGATTTGCTTCGCCAATTCGCTATCGCTCGGGTCTCGTTCCTCGAAATGACAAGATTGTGCATAATCACCGTCAAAAAAAAAAACTTAGCGCCTCTGCTACTCAGCGAGAAAATATTCGTTCAAAATAAAAACCTTAGCCCCTTAGCATCTTTGCAACTTAGAACCTTTTTCACTACTTTTGCACCAAATTAATTAAAAAGACATTCATGTTAACAGTCAATAATTTATCAGTTCAGTTTGGTAAAAGAGTTTTATTTGATGAAGTAAATACAACTTTCACTCATGGAAATATTTACGGAGTTATCGGAGCAAATGGTGCTGGAAAATCTACTTTCTTAAAAGTGATTTCGGGCGATATCGACCCAACTTCTGGACACATTCATTTAGAGCCGGGAAAACGTATGTCGGTTTTAAACCAGAACCACAACATGTTCGACGAACATACTGTTTTGGAAACCGTTTTAATGGGAAATAAAGTTCTGTACGCTGTTAAAAAAGAAATGGATGAACTTTATTTAGATTATAATGATGCCAACGCAGACCGAATTGGAGAGCTTCAAGTTCAGTTTGAAGAAATGAACGGATGGAACGCCGATTCTGATGCTGCTGCAATGTTATCTAACTTAGGGATCACAGAAGCAGATCATTATACTTTAATGGCTGATATGGAAGGAAAAATGAAAGTACGTGTGCTTTTGGCGCAGGCACTTTTCGGAAATCCTGACTTGCTTATTATGGATGAGCCTACCAACGATTTGGATTTCGAGACAATCGCTTGGTTAGAAAACTTCTTGGCAAACTACGAAAACACTGTAATCGTTGTATCTCACGACCGTCACTTTTTGGATGCGGTTTGTACACATATTTCTGATATTGATTTCGGAAAAATCAACCACTACTCAGGAAACTATACGTTCTGGTACGAGTCTAGCCAATTAGCGGCAAAACAGCGTGCACAGCAAAACAAAAAAGCAGAAGAGAAGAAACAAGAGTTGGAAGAATTTATTCGTCGTTTTAGTGCAAACGTGGCGAAATCGAAACAAGCAACTTCTCGTAAAAAAATGATTTCGAAATTAAATATTTCTGAAATTAAGCCTTCTAGCCGTCGTTATCCTGCGATTATCTTCGATCAGGATCGTGAAGCGGGAGATCAGATTTTGAATGTAGAAAACTTAGCGGCTTCTGTAGATGGAGAAGTTTTATTTAAAGATATTAACTTGAATATGGCGAAAGGCGATAAAATCGTTCTTTTCTCTAAAGATTCACGCGCAACAACTGCTTTCTACGAAATCTTAAACGGAGAACAAAAAGCAGACGCAGGAACTTTTGACTGGGGAATTACAACCAACCAAGCGTATTTGCCAGCTGAAAACCACAAATATTTTGAAAACGATTTGACTTTGGTTGACTGGTTACGCCAGTACGCAAAAACGGAAGAAGAGCGCGATGAGGTATTCATTAGAGGTTTCTTAGGAAAAATGATTTTCTCTGGAGAAGAAGCTCTTAAAACATCAAGAGTTTTATCTGGAGGAGAAAAAGTGCGTTGTATGTTGTCTAGAATGATGATGGAGCGTGCTAACGTTTTAATGCTAGATGAGCCAACAAATCATTTAGATTTGGAGTCTATTACAGCTTTTAACAACTCATTGAAAAACTTTAAAGGTTCTGTAATTTTCACAACGCATGACCACGAGTTCGCGCAAACTGTTGGTAACAGAATCGTAGAATTAACACCAAACGGAGTTATCGATCGTTACATGACATTTGACGAATATCTTGATGATGAAAAAATTCAAGAACAAAGAAAAAAGATGTACAATCTTTAAAATTTAAATTCCAAATATATTAAAATCCCAAATTCCAAATAAAACTTGGAGTTTGGGATTTTTTGTATTTAAAAATATAGCCACTAATTGCACGAATTTCCACGAATTAAATTTGTGCTAATTTGTGTAATTTGTGGCAAAAAAACAATCCCGCTATAAAAATTGGAATTTGGGATTTTTTATTTGTTTATTTTGCTACTATTTGCTTCCGAACATTTTAGCGAAAATCCAGATAATAATCGCAATGATAAAAATTACGATAAATATCCCGAATCCCATTCCGGCTTTAAAAATGTCTCCAATAACTTCACAGCTTGTAAATGAAAACAGTATTACGAATACCATTAACAATCTTAGTATTTTATTTTGCATGACTTCTGATGTTTTAAATTGATATTTAAAATTACTTCAGGAATAGGCAAAATGTGTTATAGAATTTTTTGGAAATGTTTTAGGATTTGGATTTTATAATTTTTATTTCTAAAGTGACAAGTCCAATGATTACTGCTATTTCTGCTAGAAAGTAGATACTCCCAAAGATAGAAACGCTTTCATAATTGTAGATTAAAATGCCGAATGTTAAAAGACAATAAAGAATGTTCGCCGCACAAATTATTTTTAAAAACGATTTCCAATTTTGCTTGATTAAAAAATAGCAACTGAGGGAATAAATGAAAAATAAGAATGCAATAATTGAAAGGTATTCGAAAATATCTTTTGTTAGACCGAAAAAATCATTGAAATTTCTAAGGATGAAATATAGTAGGATGGAAGTAAGTAAAGCTCCAAGACTGTCTAATAAAAATATGTTTCTAGTTTTTGTTAGAGATTTCATGAAGCTTTGATTTATTTTTTAAATTCTAATAATTTGAATTTTCATAAAGATCTTCAAGGTCTGGCATTTCGTCAATTTGAGTTTTTATCTTTTCTACCAAATCTGAAAATGTTGAATTTCCATTCAAAACTTTAGTCGTATATTCAAAAGGATATAGAGATAAGAAAACTTCATCTTTTTCATATTTTAACGTCATGCTTCTTAATGGGAAATCTGGTTTAGAATCAATGTATAATTTAAAACCGTATTTCTTTATTAGAAAATCACTGAAAGAATATGATAAAAACATAGCTGCTTGAGATTCTTCAATTTGAAAAGCTTTACAATATAGTAAGAAACCAAAACCATCTTGATCAACTTGATCCAAGTTTATAGGATGATTAATTGGGCTTTTAATTTTTCTTTCAATTTTGTTTTCTATAAAATAACTTTCGATCATTTTCAAACAACCTTCTAACATTTTTGGATCTATCATGTCTTCAGTATATCTGTCGTCGAAATATTCTTTGGTATTGATTTTATTTGCTCCGTAGTTATTTGATTCTTTTTTTGAGGAAAATAGTCTTTTAAAAAAGCTCATAATTATTTAGTGTTATTTTTGAATATGTTTTTTGCATGATGCTAAAGTAAAATTTTAAGTTTAAACTTGTTAAGACAAGAAGAATTTATTTTTGAAAATATGATTTTGAGTATTATAATTTGTCATTTTGTTTAATTGAAAGTTTGAAGTATTCAAAAAAACATATTTCAATCCCCAACACCCCAACAAATAAAATCAGATTCCGTATATTTGCGCAACCAAACATTACAATCACTTATGAGTCAAAAAGTATTACTTAATTCGAAAGAAGTTACTATCATACTCCATCGTTTGGCTTGTCAGTTAATCGAAAAACATCTTGATTTCTCTGAAACTATTTTAGTTGGAATTCAGCCAAGAGGCGTTTTTTTAGCTGAACGTTTAAAACAAATATTAGAAAACGAATATAAGGTTCCTGAAATTTCTTTAGGATATCTGGACATCACTTTTTTTAGAGATGATTTCCGTCGTACTGATAAACCGCTTGAAGCCAATAAAACCCAAATCAATTTTATAGTCGAAGACAAAAAAGTCATTTTTATCGATGACGTTTTGTTTACCGGAAGAAGTATTCGTTCTGCCTTAACTGCCATTCAATCTTTTGGAAGACCTTCAGAAATTGAATTATTGGTTTTAATTGACAGACGTTTCAGCCGTCATTTACCAATTCAACCTGATTATAGAGGCCGTCAGGTAGATGCTATTAATGGTGAAAAAGTAATTGTAAGCTGGAAAGAAAATGATGGTGAAGATGTTGTTCACCTTGTGACGAATTAAATTTGGTTAATCGTGTAATCGGTTAATTGTTTAATCGATTTATTTCGATTAAATAATTTAACAAATTTTAAAATTAGTTGAACCGTTAAATCGCAAAGCAGACGATTAAACAATTAAACAAATAAACGGTTAAACATTAAAAAAACGATTAAACAATTCAACGATTAAACATATAAACCCACACAATGAAAGAATTAAGCGTAGATAATTTATTAGGAATCAAATATATCAACGAGAATGATATTAACCTGATTTTTGAAACGGCAGATCATTTTAAAGAAGTCATTAATAGACCGATTAAAAAAGTTCCTTCATTACGAGATATTACCATTGCCAATATTTTCTTCGAAAACAGTACTAGAACCAAACTCTCTTTCGAATTAGCGCAGAAACGTTTATCTGCTGATGTAATCAGTTTTTCTGCAGCTCAATCATCGGTTAAAAAAGGAGAGACCTTGATTGATACTGTAAATAATATCCTTTCGATGAAAGTAGATATGGTTGTAATGCGCCACTCTAATCCCGGAGCGGCTTATTTTTTATCTAAAAATGTCAAAGCAAGTATTGTAAACGCTGGAGACGGAGCACACGAGCATCCAACTCAGGCTTTGTTAGACAGTTATTCTATCAGAGAAAAACTTGGAGATGTTGCAGGAAAAAAAGTAGTTATTGTAGGCGATATTCTGCACTCGAGAGTTGCCTTATCCAACATATATGCTTTGCAGATGCAAGGCGCAGAAGTAAAAGTTTGCGGACCAAAAACGTTGATTCCAAGATATATTGAATCGCTTGGCGTTACGGTTGAACCGAATTTAAGAAAAGCCTTAGAATGGTGTGATGTGGCGAATATGCTTCGTGTGCAAAACGAACGTATGGATGTGAATTTCTTCCCATCAACACGCGAGTACGCACAGCAATACGGAGTAGATAAACCGCTTTTGGATTCTCTTAGCAAAGAAATTGTAATCATGCACCCTGGGCCAATCAATAGAGGAGTAGAGATTACTTCTGAAGTGGCCGACTCAGAACATTCTGTAATCTTAAATCAGGTTGAGAATGGTGTAGCGATTAGAATGGCGGTTATTTATTTATTGGCTTCTAAGATTCAGCAATAATTTTGTTTCTGGTTTAAAATTTAACCGCAAAGTTCGCAAAGAGCTACGCGAGGTTCGCAAAGCTTTGTTTTTTCTTGTGTACTTTGCGAAAAAACCTTGCGAACTTTGCGGTTAAGCTCACAAAGTTTGGCAACTTAGATTTGAAACTTGAAACAACAAAAAAACTTAGTAAATTAGCATAAATATAAGCCCTCAAAAATATAAAATGAAAGTAGATCAAAAAGGACATACCGTTACGATTAAAGATACGCAAGGAGATGTAAATGCTTTCTTGGAAAAAGTAACGCAACAATTTAAAACTTTTGAAAAACAAAATATTATAATCGATTTGTCATCAGATTCTAATATTTCAGAAAATGATTTAAAAGCTTTTTTACCGCTTTCTAAAGTTCAGAAAAAAGCAAAAAAATCGTTTGTAATTGTAGCAACCGATCTTGATTTTAATGCTATTTCAGATAAATTGGTTGTGGTGCCTTCTCTTTTAGAAGCTCACGATATTATCGAAATGGAAGAAATAGAAAGAGATCTAGGTTTCTAATAATTAACAATTGATAATTAAAAATTAATAATTGTCAATTATCAATTTTTAATTGAGAAATGAAATTAACTATACTTGGCTGTTATGCCGCAACTCCCAGAACGCTTACTAATCCCACTTCGCAGGTTTTAGAAATTAAGAACAGATTATTTCTAATTGACTGTGGAGAAGGAACTCAAGTGCAGCTTCGAAAAAACAAGATTAAATTTTCTAAAATTAATCACATTTTTATCTCACATCTTCATGGAGATCATTTGTTTGGATTAATAGGAACTATTTCAACTTTTTCACTTTTAGGCAGAACCACAGATTTGCATATTTACGGTCCGAAAGGGATTAAGGAATTGATTCTGCTTCAATTGAAATTGACAGAATCCTGGACAACTTATTCTTTGTTCTTTCATGAATTGGAATCGAAGGAGAGCGAAGTTATCTTTGAAGATAAAAAGGTCATTGTAAAAACGATTCCGTTGAAACATCGCGTTTATACGAATGGTTATCTTTTTCAAGAAAAACCAGACGAAAGAAAATTAAACGTAGAAGCTGTTCAGCGCTATAATATTCATGTTGCGTATTATCAGAAAATAAAAAATGGCGGAGATATTACGCTTGACGATGGAACTATAATTGAAAACGAAAAACTTACTTTTGATCCACCGCCAGCAAAAAGTTATGCTTTTTGTTCGGATACAGTTTATAACGAAGAGATAATTCCAGTTATTCAAAATACAGATATTTTGTATCACGAATCGACATTTTTAGAATCGGAGGCAAGATTGGCAGAAAAAACACTGCACTCGACAGCAAAAGAAGCTGCAAATATTGCTTTAAAAGCTAATGTAAAGCAATTGATTTTAGGTCACTATTCAACACGATATGATGGAATAGAGCCTTTTAAGAAAGAAGCTGAGGAAGTTTTTCCAAATGTGCTCTTGGGAGATGATGGAGTGAGTTTTGATCTTTAAAGTTGCTAAGATACTAAGGTTCTAAGATGCTAACTTTCTTATTGTAACTAGAAGGGTTTCGACTCCGCTCAGCCTGACAAACTTGAAACCTGAAACTTGAAACCTGAAACTTGAAACCTGAAACAAAAAAAATCTAAAATCTAAAGTCAACAATCTAAAATAACAAATCATGAATGATTTAAGTAATTATAGAAAATCTTACGAGAAAAGCGAGTTATTGGAAACTAATATTCCTGAAGATCCAATTAATCTTTTTAACCGATGGTTTCATGAAGCGGAAGATTTTGGCGGAAGCGGAGAGGTAAATGCTATGACGGTTTCGACGATTGGACTAGATGGTTTTCCGAAATCGCGTGTGGTTTTATTGAAGAAATTTTCTGAGGAAGGTTTTATATTTTATACCAATTATAATTCAGAGAAAGGAAAAGCAATAGAAGCAAATCCAAATATTTGTCTGTCATTTTTTTGGCAGGAGATGGAACGTCAGGTTATTATTAAAGGAATTGCGCAGAAAACTTCTGAGATTATTTCAGATAATTATTTTGATTCAAGACCTGAAGGCAGCAAACTTGGAGCGATTGTTTCTAATCAAAGCGAAGTGATTCCGTCAAGAACATTCTTAGAAGAAAACTTAAAAAAACTAGAAGCCGAATTTGACGGAAAACCAATTCCGAGACCAGAAAATTGGGGCGGTTATATTGTGACTCCGCTGCAAGTTGAATTCTGGCAGGGAAGACCAAATCGACTTCATGATAGAATTCGTTATACTAGCCAGTCAGATTTTTCTTGGAAGATTGAAAGATTATCTTCGTAAAAGTATTTTTACGTAGGAATTTTATATGTAAAAATATAAAATGAATGCATTTCGTCGATTATTTTTGCACTTTAACGGTAAATTGAATACGTTTGGAATACAATAAAGCAAACGATATTTATTCAAAGATAAATTTAAAGGATTTGCCCCAACATTTACTTTAAACCGCTACAATGCTGATGATTATGAAAAAGATTACGCGCACCATGTTGTTCATTGCGATTTTAGTCGCAATGAACGCATGTTCTGCTGACGCTGCCGAAGCAAGCTTGGATACTACTAGTCCAACAGAAACGCTTGTTGCAAATTACACATACAACGATACCGAAATAGAAACGATGAGACTGATAAACGAATACCGTGTGAGTGTTGGTTTAAATGCTTTGGAAAGAGTGAATCATATATCTTTTAAATGTGAAGAGCATAACAAATATATGATTGAAAATAATGTTGTGAATCATAATGATTTTGCGGCTAGATCTAGCAATATGACGAGTGTATTAGGAGCAAAAAAAGTAGGAGAGAATGTTGCCTACAATTATAAAACTCCTGAGGCAGCTGTAAGAGCTTGGCTAGAAAGTCCGGGTCACAAAGAAAATATTGAAGGAGATTTTACTCATTTTGGATTGTCTGTCACGACAGATCCAGCTACAGGAAAAAAATATTATACTAACATTTTTGTTAAGCTTTAAAGATTTATTGAACAGGTTGGTTTTTTAGAAGTCGTTGTGATTCATAGAATTGCAACGACTTTTTAAATTAAAAAAGCTGCTTTTAAGCAGCTTTTTTTGTTGGTCTATTGTTAAGATTATAAAGCGGTGATAATAAATTCGCTTCGTCTATTGGCCTGATGTTCTTCTTCGGTACATGGAACGCCATCAGCACATTTATTTACAAGTTCTGTTTCACCATATCCTCTTCCAGTTAATCGGTTTGGCGCAATTCCGTTTTTAACCAGCCATTGAATAGTTGATTTGGCTCTTCGGTCAGATAAAGCTTCGTTGTATTGATGAGAAGCTCTACTGTCTGTGTGCGAACGGATGTCTAGTTTCATATTAGGATAATCGTTAAGAACAGCCAGTATTTTTTCTAGATCCAATGCAGCTTCGGTTCTAATATTTGATTTATCCAAATCGAAATAAATCATTTTAATGCCGAAACATTTTCCTAAATCATCTCCAACGGTAACTTTACAGGTTGCTTTTTCCAGTGCAATCGGCAAGTTTGTTTTACCGCTTGTTTTTTCAATCGTAACACTTAATTCTCTGGTTGTGTATTCTGGTTTTTCGGCTCTCACATAATAGGTTTTTCCGCATTCTACAGCAAAAGAGTAAAGACCTGAACCATCTGCAGCAACAGAGTTTTTAAGATTCATCTGATCATCGTACAAAGTAACTTTTGCTCCCGGGAGCACGGCACCGGTTTCAGCATCTGTTATAACGCCATACAATTCCTGAACGCATTTGAGCCTTTTGGTTTCTAGGAATTTGTAGATATCATCAGAACCCTGTCCGCCCTCTTTATTGGAACTGAAAAATCCTCTCCTTGTTTCGGGATCAATGATGTACGCAAAATCATCTTTTGGTGAGTTGACATCTGCTCCAACATTTTGGATATTACTCACTTTTCCGCTATTGTCAATATCGCCGACAAAAACATCCAAACCTCCCAAACCTGGATGTCCGTCAGAGGCAAAATAAATCTCGTTTTCGCTAGTCAGGTAAGGATATGTTTCTTTTCCTTCCGTATTAATGCTATTTCCGAGATTTTCTGGTGCTCCATATCCGCCATTTGGATTTATGGTAACCTTATATATATCGGACTCTCCGATTGACCCTGGCATATCAGAAGCAAAATAAAGCGTTTTTTCATCTGGACTAAGAGCTGGGTGAGCCGTGCTATAGTTATTGCTATTGAAAGGAAGCTCAGTAATATTGGTCCATTTATTATCTTTTCCCAGCTCTGCTTTATAAAGTTTTATTAAGGTAACTTTGTTTTCGTCTTTTCCTTTTTTTCCATCAATATAGTTGTTCCTGGTAAAATAAACTGTTTTCCCATCTTTTGTGAACACGGGAGAGGCCTCATGAAATTTGGTATTAATAGCAGATTTGAATTTATTTACCTTTGATGTGCTTCCTGTTGCAGGATCCAAATCTGCATCGTAAATGTTGGTGAAATATTCTCCCGTCCATTTGTGTTTGCGTTTTGTAAAATTTCCAGTATCTCGCGCTGAAGCAAAATATATTTTGTTGTTGTAAATAAATGATCCGTAATCTGAGTACCTGCTATTTATACCTGCATCTTCTATCTGGTACCTCCCAGAATTTGCTTTAATCTGGTCCAAGTAGTTTACATCTTCTTTGTAAAGTTTTCCTCTGCTGTCATTTTTGGAGATAGCATTAAACTCATCCAGAAATTTATTGGCTTTGCTGATGTCGCCAGTAGATTTTAGAGATTGTGCATATCTAAAATAGTATTCTGGTTCCACTTTTGTGTTCATTGCAAATAACTCGCCATACCATTTTGCCGCATTTTGAAAATCTGAATTGAAGTAATAGGCATTTCCCAGTTTTTTAAACATATCTTCAGATTTGTAGCCTTTTGCAGCAACTTTTTCATAAGTTTTTATTGCATCTACATAAGCATAACCGTCATATTTTTTGTCTGCATTATTTATTTTTGACTGCTGTGCATAACTGCTAAATGAAAAAGCACCTATAATTGTAATTAAAAGTAGTGTATAGTTTTTCATGATACCTAATTTTTAGAAGAAACGAGGAGTTGTCATTTTGCCTTTGTTTGAGAAGAATTCATAGCGAAGGAAAATTTCGTGTGATCCTGAATTATAATTGTTTAAGTTTGAAGTTTCTCTATCATACCCATAGCCTAAATAAAGTCCGTCTGTGATTTGAAATCCAACCATAGCGCTTAAAGAAGCGCTCCATCTATAGGCTGCACCAAGCATAAATTTATCATAGAACATAAAGTTGGCTGAAAGATCTACTTGAAGCGGTGCGCCCTGAACCATTTTGGCTAAAACAGCAGGTTTAAATTTTACATATTCATATTTGTCAAGATTGAATACATAACCTCCAATTAAATAATAATTGATTTTGTCTTTGTAAATTGCTACGTCATTGTCGTCGTAACGATTTGTTTCAATAAAATTTGGAACAGACAAACCAATATAAGCTTTATCAGAATGCCAGTAGACTCCAGCTCCAACATTTGGACTGAATTTATTGTTTAAATCCTGAAATTGAGGATCTCCCTGATCAGCAGGATTTAATTTATTTACATCTAAATTGAAAATATTTGCAGTTCCTTTAATACCAAATGAAAGTTTAAAATCGGCAGATGTCTGAACTGTATAAGAGACATCTACTGAGATATTATTCTCATTGGTAGGACCAATTTTGTCATTGACTAATGAAGCCCCTACACCTAGTTTGCTATTATTTATAGGAGAGTTAACTGAAAAACTGCTTGTTTCTGGTGCTCCGTCGAGACCTACCCATTGGGTGCGGTAAAGACCAAAAATACTAAGTGCTCCACGAGAACCTGCATAGGCAGGATTTATATTTATTGTGTTATACATATATTGTGTATACTGTGCATCTTGCTGTGAATACCCTGAACATGTAACTAACAGAATGACGAAGAAAAATAATTTTGTTCTCATAGTAGATTTTATTTAATAATTACTATTGACTTTTCAAATCATTGAATTTCAATGTTTTTTTTGAGATGATTAAATTTTACGGATGTTTTAAATACGCTGTAAAATGATATTTACAGCGTATTCTAAGTACTATTTGGATAGATACAAGTATCCGTCTAATTTATGATCTTGAACATTGTTGTTTCCATCCAGAGATTTATAGTTAATAATGTAAAAATAAGTTCCAGTTGGTAGTCCGTCAGATTGCTTAACAGTTGTTCTTCCTCTTGAAGTTCCATCAAAAGCATTCGTTGTATTGTTGTAGTTTGTAGTTTCAAATACTAAAACTCCCCAGCGATTGTATATTTCCACAGTATTGCCAGGATAACAAGTGGTGTCATCGATATTGTCAATTTTAAAGAAATCGTTTATGTTATCACCATTTGGAGAAAAAGCATTATGTACTAATACATTACCACAAGCTAAGACTTTACAATCATCATTAATTTCCATATTTAAAACTATGCTTCTCGGACATCTTTCGTCAGCTATTATATATTCAAAAGCATAATTGCCTAATGCTAAACCGAATGGATTAAGAATGCTTCCCTGAAGCGCATTAGTATTGTTTCTATCCTGCCAAACTCCAGTCAATGGACTTCCTTCAGGAAGCAGACTGTTCAAGTTAACTAATGTTGAGTCATCTGTACATGCTGTGCCGCTTACTTCTACAACACCATTTGGAATCACTATGATTGTTACAGTGGCAGAATCGCAGTTTTGAGAACTTAATTTGTCACAGATTGTATAGTTGTAAATATAAGTTCCTGCAGGTGTCAAGCTTGATACATTTACATTTCCAGAAGCATCAACCGTAATGTTTGGATCTGTTTTTGTGTTATTTCCTTCTGCTGTAAGTGTAAAGTTTACTAACTCTATTGTTACTGGTGTTCCTCCTTTTAAATCATTACTTAAAACATTGCCTACTAATCCAAAGGTGTTACATCCTATATTACTGTATGTATCATCATTTGCAATTAGTGGAGAAATTACAGTAACGGTTACTATAGCAGTATCACAGTTTCCAAAATCGGCTTTTTCGCAAATTTGGTACGTTAATGTATAAGTGCCTCCTGGTGTATTTGCTGCGACGTTTATTGTTCCGTCAGAAGCTATCGATATCGATCCTGTTGGATCAGTAACGCTTGTTGTTAAAGTTACATCATTGATGTTTACCGCTGAACCATTTAATGTATCGTTGGTTAAAACATTGCCCACTGTGGCTTGTCCTGAGTTTCCTATTATTGGTGCAGGATTGTCATCGTTTGCCACTATAGCAAATGTTGGTCTTGCAGTACAAAAAGGATCAGCAGGAGGATAGCTAACTGTGATAGTCTGGCTTGGATTAAGAGATAGAGTTACATTTGCTGTTGGACGTAATTTTTCAAATCCGTCAGCGGCTTCAATCCATCTATTATTTTCAAAAATCCAGCCTGGCCAGTCAATTCCTTTGCCTTGTTCATCTACTACAGCTCCTGGCCATAGTACACGTCCACTTAATGGCAGATCAGTCATTGTTGTAACTACATTGTTATTGCTATCCGCCCATGCTATGGTCACGCCATTTATAGGAGTAAAGTTTTGCGGCGTAACTGCGTAATCTAGGTAAGGAACATCATTAACGCATATTGATGTTGCTGTAACAGTCATAACTGGAGCTTCTATTGTAATGGTAACGGTTGCTGTGTCACAATTGTCCGTTTGATCAGCTTCACAAATTTGATATACCATTGTTAATGTTCCAACTGGAGCATTTGGCAGTACATCAACAGAACCGTCAGCATTTAATTGTAAAAACTCGTTTGGTGTTACAGTTGTTATAATTACATCAGATGCAGTTATAGGATTTCCTTCTAAAGTATCATTTGGCAATACATTAAGTACATTGGTTGTAGTGTGATTTACACCTGCAATTGGGCCAGCACTGTCGTCATTAGCCACAATGTCTTTGTATTCTTTACAGCTTACACCGAAATCAATATCTAAATGAACTAAATCTTCTGGTGTAACATTCACTACATAGCCACTATCTGTTGTAGTTTTACAAACGGTGTGCAACTGTGCTTTGCTTGTTTTTCCAGTTATGTTTTTAGCAGATACAGAAGGGAGTACTTTTACTAAACCAGTAAATCCTAAGTTTGCAGCTACAGTATCGAAATTAGCATCTCTTACCAATTTTACGGTATATTGTCCATAAGGATTTGCTATTTCTGGGCGGTTTCTCCAGAAACCTTCTATTCCCACAATAACTTCATCATGATATCCATTTGGACCATCAATGATCACATTTGCACTAAGAGCATTTCCGAAACCACCAGCATTTAATTCCCCAACATTTTGAGGACCAGCATAGCTTCCGTCTCCGTTAAGATCTATCCATTCCCATTGGGTGTAATCAATAGCTCCATTAGAATCTGGAATGTTTTTAGTAACGGCACCATCATTATTGGCATCATACCATTCATCTTGAATTCCGTTGCTATTAGTATCGTACCAAACATAATCTCCAAGAACAGGAAGTTTAGAAGCTCCATATTCGAAGTTATGAACTTGGAAAGCACATTCCTCTAGAGTAGTAAAGAATAAGCTAGAATCAACAGGGTATAATTGATAGGCACTATTTAAATTAGCATCTTGTACTTGCACTAAATAACTTCCGGCAGGCATTCCTGTAAAACTGTACATTCCGTCTGCACCTGTAATACGCAATTGTATTGGTCCTGGAGTGGTTCCTTGAGGAATCAATGTTACAGGCACATTTGCAAGAGGAGTGTTAGTATCTACATTTATGATTTGACCAGATATTTTAACTCTATAGTTTGGTTCTGTAATCACAACTGTTGCAGTTGCTGTACAAGTTTCATTTTCAGTATTTACTGAAGATGTTGCAGTAAGTGTATAGGTTCCTGCTGGTAGATTAGTATTTCCAACTACTTCATTATTTTGGTTGGTAATAACTACAGTAGCTCCAGCACTGCTAGTAACTGCAATTGAACCGTCGCTTTCTCCTTGGCAACTTACATTTGTAGCAATACCGCTTACAGAAACTTTATTTTCAACTGTAAAGGTTTGAACTAATTCAGTTTTATTGCCTGCACAGTCTGTTAATGTATAAGTTCTGGTTAAGATGTAAGATTCTCCATTACATCCTGTTCCTCCATTGTTAGTGTCGCTTACAGTAATATTTACAGTTCCTGAGCAATTGTCTGTTGCATCTTTTATGTCATCTGGACTTCCTGCTGGAATGTCTGCTGCACTTTGTAGATTGGCAACATCTGCTGGTGCTGTACCGGTTGGAGGAGTAGTATCTCTTACGGTTATAATTTGAGTATAAGAAATTGAATTTCCTCCACAATCACTTGTTGACCAGTTGCGAGTTAAGGTATATTCTGTACCGCATTCGTTTTTAATATCGCTTTTAGTTTCACTGAAAACAATTGGTAAGTCTACATTGCAATTATCAGAAGCTACCATATTAAATGGTTCTGGAACAGCGTCACAAGAAACTGTAATATCTGCAGGAAGTTCACCAGCGAAAGTTGGTTTTGTAGTATCCTGAATTGTGATTACCTGAGTAAAAGTATCAGAAACATTACCGCAGTCATCTTTTACAGTCCATGTATTGGTGTAAGTTCCAGCGTTTGCACAGCTTTCAGAAGCTATGAACTGTCCGCTTACTTTTTCAATGTTTAAAACATCAGCATCGCATAAGTCAGCTGCTGTAGGGAACTGAGCCTGAGCAGCCGCAAGACCTTCTGTATTGCTGCATTCTAAAGTTACGTTTAGAGTGCCAGCAACAGTCGTCCAAGTTGGTGCTGTTGTGTCCTGAATGGTAATCACTTGAGTGAAAGTTTCAGAAGTATTTCCGCAGTCATCTTTTACAGTCCAAGTATTGGTGTATGTTCCGGCATTTCCGCAAGCTTGAGAAGCAACGAACTGTCCGCTTACTTTAGTGATGTTTGAAACATCAGCATCGCAAAGGTCAGAAGCCGTTGGGAACATGGCTTGAGCATTTGCCAATCCAGAAGTATCACTGCATTCCAAAGTCACATTTAAAGCTGTTGGAGCTGTTGTCCAAGTAGGAGCAGTGGTATCCTGAATGGTTATTACCTGAGTGAAAGTGTCAGAAGTATTTCCGCAATCATCTTTTACAGTCCAGGTGTTGGTGTAAGTTCCAGCGTTTGCACAGCTTTCAGAAGCTACGAACTGACCGCTTACTTTAATAATGTTAGAAACATCAGCATCGCATAAGTCAGAAGCTGTTGGGAATAAAGCTTGGGCAGAAGCAAGTCCAGATGCATCGCTGCATTCTAAAGTCACGTCTAGAGAACCAGCTTGTGTTGTCCAAGTAGGAGCAGTTGTATCTTGAATTGTAATTACCTGAGTGAAAGTTTCAGAAGTGTTACCGCAGTCGTCTTTCACTGTCCAGGTGTTGGTGTAAGTTCCTGCTTTTCCGCAACCCTCAGAAGCTACGAACTGTCCGCTTACTTTAGTGATATTGGTAACATCAGCATCGCAAAGATCAGAAGCTACAGGTAACATGACTTGAGCATTTGCCAATCCAGATGCATCACTGCATTCTAAAGTTACATTTAAAGCTGTTGGAGCAGTTGTCCATGTCGGTGCTGTTGTATCCTGAATGGTGATCACCTGAGTGAAAACTGTTGAAGTATTATTGCAGACGTCCTTAGCGGTCCAAGTGTTGGTGTAAGTTCCAGAATTGGCACAAGTTCCAGCGGCGAAAGTTCCGCTCACCTTTGTATAGGTTACAGTTCCACCGCAATTGTCTGTGGCAACAGGAGCCTGATTTTGGGCTGCTGTCAATCCTGCTGTATCGCTGCATTCTAAAATAACATTCAAAGCTGTTGGAGCTGTTGTCCAAGTTGGCGCAGTCGTGTCTTGAATAGTGATCACCTGAGTGAAAACTGTTGAAGTATTATTGCAAGCATCTTTAGCAGTCCAAGTGTTGGTGTAAGTTCCAGAATTGGCACAAGTTCCAGCGGCGAAAGTTCCGCTCACTTTTGTATAGGTTACAGTTCCACCGCAATCGTCTGTGGCAACAGGAGCCTGATTTTGGGCTGCTGTCAATCCTGCCGTATCACTGCATTGAAGGGTAACATTTAACGCATTAGCTTGAGTTGTCCAAGTTGGCGCTGTTGTGTCGTTAACAGTTACTATTTTTTCACAAGTAGAACTACATCCATTTAAAGTAGTAGTTAATACTAATTTAAACGTTGTATTACAAGTAGAACCGGCTTGAACAGTCACGTTCTGTAAATTTGTCGCTGATGTGATTGTAGCACCATTAGCAGTCGCAGGAGGCAAAGACCACGAATAGGTCGTCATACTGGCTGGAGCGGAATAAACATTAGAAGAAGATAAACATACAGGGCCAGCAGTACCAGTAATAGAACAGGCAGTTGGAGTATTTACCGTCACGGTTGCTTCACTTGTCGCAATATTACTTCCAGAGCATAAACCTGAATTAGAAAATATTGCTCTGAATTTTGTAGTTTCTGTTAAATTACCTGTATTGTAAGCTGTTAAACCTGCAGTATTAGCAATATCTACCCACACTGAAAATGGAGCAACAGATGATTGCCATTTAATTACAGTAGAACCAGCATTGAGGCCTGTTATGGTTAAAGCAGCACTAGCCCCTGAACATATAGTTGTGTTTGGTCCAACTGTTCCTTTTAATGGAATTCCAAAAGTAAGTGGAGTATTAGTACATAGACTTGAATTAGGTGAGTTACCACTAACAGAAGCTAATTTTGTAACGTTAATTACGCCAGGATTATTGGGATCGCAAATGTTAATTCCCAAGCTTCCAAAAGGAACATTAAACTCTAAAAATGTAGCGCCAGAATTACAATTGGCTCTACCTGCCATTGCAGCTAGGCCTGCAGGGATAACATTAGTTTGAGTTTTAACACTGCCATTTCCCGTATATAAAGTAAAACCACTTCCGTTAGAATTAATTTCTAAGATATACTCAGCACCAGCTACACTAATGGTTCCTCCAAATGAATCTGAGGTTAATCCTGTTGATGAATTATTATCGGTATCTAAGTACAATCTAAAAAGTGCCGAACCACCATTACCAATGTCCATACCTAATCTTAAAACTTGATTTTGGGTATCAACTTTAGCGCGAATCGTCCCAATGTTACATGTTGAAGAAGGATTAGCTAATAATACTGTGCTGTAAACCGTTCCAGTTGCATATTCATCACCAACTGCACCTGGGCCCGGGCAGTAATTGCCATCATATGTATTTTGAGAATAGCCACTTGTAACAAATATTAAAAGCAACGTAATATAAACGTATTTAATATTCAAATTAATTAAAGTAATGTTTTTCATAATCTCTAATTTTTTTAATCTTTAGTAATTTTATTTTGAGATTCTTGAGTTATAATCCGTTTTAATTGATTATAAATTGCCGAGGCGTTCTTAATAAAAATTATAGTAGTGACTTAAAGATTTGGGCTGTAGAAAAAATGAGTGTTTTTTGTTTTTTTTTTAGTTTTAGGTTAATGTTCAGTAAAAATCTCAAGAAGATGGAAAAACTGTTCTATTTATTTTTGTAATGGGACAAATAGGTTATTAATCACATCGTGCATTTCTAACAAAAAAATAACTTACAATTTTGACACTTTTTAGGACCGTTGAAGTGACACTTTTTTATTCGTATAAATTGTTTCTTTGTTTTGTGATATATTTAATATTTTAACAGAATCAAAGTTATATTAGAGTTTTTCTAATATGATTTTTTTATCTGTAACTAACCTAAAAACTCGTTGAAATGTTGTTTTTTTATCAAAAATTGACTTAAAAACACTTTTTTTTAACTCGAAAAAGTAGATTTTTTCTTTAAATTTTTTTGCCTAATTGATGATATTAAGTTTTTTTTATATCTAATTAAGTGATTAATAATCAGGTATTTAGTTAAAATGTTGGAATATTTTAGAATATCGACTAAATACTAATTTTATAGATGAAGTACATAAAATGATCAAAAATTGTTTTTTCGAATTTTTGTTGCCCTAAAGGTTTACCTGCCATTTATTCTTGTTAAAATTTTGTTATAATGTTAACAGAAATAAAAAAAAGAAATGGTTTAAAATTTCTTTTGTAAATTAGAACTTAATTAAAAAATGACCTGCAATTCAGGTTTTTAAAATTTTGCTACTTATGAAAAATCTTATATTAATTCGTCATGCCAAATCTAGCTGGGAAGCACCATTGAAAGATTTTGATCGTCCATTAATGAAAAGAGGAATTTTAGATGCGCATGATGTTTCATTAAATATTTCAGGGTATCTTCCAAAAACATATATTATTTGGAGCAGTACAGCTGTGAGAGCTACAGAGACTGCTTTAATTTTTGCGCAAAACTTATCCTATCCATTAGAAAGTATCATTTTTAAAGACGATTTATACACTTTTGATGAGAAGCAGCTCGAAAAAGTTATTAAATCGTGTGATAATAGTTTTGAAAGCGTTATTCTTTTCGGACATAACGAGGCTATTACAAATTTTGTTAATAAATTTGGGGATGTTTTTATAGAAAATGTACCAACTTCGGGCTTTGTATCGTTACAGTTTGATGCCGAAAGTTGGGACACGATCCATAAGGGCAAAACACATAAAACTATTTTCCCCAAAGATTTAAAATAATTACAGTGTACGAACAGAAATATATCGATAGAGAAAAAAGCTGGTTAGCGTTTAATGCAAGAGTACTTCAGGAAGCAGCGGACAATACAGTGCCACTTTTAGACAGACTGCGTTTTGTTGGAATTTTTTCAAACAACTTAGACGAATTTTTTAGAGTTCGGTACGCGGCCATTCGACGATTAAGTCTCTCAGGTATTTCTGGCGAAAAATATTTAGGAGGTATTTCTGCTCACCAATTAATTAAAGATATCACTGAAATCGTAATTCAGCAGCAATCTGAAAGTTTGCGTATTCTAGGAAATATTGAAGCAGAGCTAGAATCTGAAAATATTTTTATCATCAACGAAACACAGATTACACCAAAACAAGAGTGTTTCTTAAAAGATTTTTATACCCAAAAGTTAAGTCCGGAATTGGTAACCATCATTTTAAATGATTTAGCGGTTTTCCCAATTCTAAAAGATACTTTAGGATATTTGGCAGTTCGTTTAGAATTGGCAAACGATGAGGTTCGTTATGCCTTAATTGAAATTCCAAAAAACATCAACAGATTTGTTGTGCTTCCATCTGAAGACGAAAAACAATACGTTATTTTAATTGATGATGTGATTCGTTTTAAACTGAAAAACATCTTTAATATATTTGATTATAAGAGCGTTTCTGCCCACATGATCAAAATTACTCGTGACGCGCAATTGGACATAGACAGTGATTTGAGCAAAAGTATGCTTGAAAAAATTGCTTCGTCTGTAAAAGATCGCCGAATAGGAGAGCCTGTTCGTTTTATTTATGATAATTTAATTGAAGAAGATACCCTGCAATTTTTCTTAGATAAAATGAAAATTGTAGAGACAGACAGTATAATTCCAGGAGGAAGGTATCATAATCGTCGTGATTATATGAGTTTTCCAAATCTTGGTAGATACGATTTGTTGTATAAGCCAAACGAGCCACTGCCAGTTCCGGGTTTGAGTTTGGAGGGAAGTATTTTGGAAAAAATCTCTAAAAAAGATTATTTGGTGCATGCGCCCTATCAGTCATTTTCATATCTGACAAAATTCTTGCGTGAAGCAGCGTTAGATCCAAAAGTAACTAGCATTAAAATCACCTTATATCGTTTAGCTAAGAACTCTCAAATTATCAGTTCGCTGATAAACGCCGCCAAAAATGGCAAAAGAGTGGTGGTGCAAATCGAACTTCAGGCACGTTTTGATGAAGCTTCGAACATTTCGTATGCAGAACAAATGCAGACCGAGGGAATCGAACTTATTTTTGGTATCAAAGGACTGAAAGTGCACAGTAAAATTTGTGTAATCGAAAGATTGGAAGAGGGCAAAAACCGTCGTTATGGATTTATTTCAACTGGAAATTT
>Ga0099826_10000177_pt1 | contig 26715 bp, 15 predicted proteins | sample Mtrugardesep15_FD_76830 | JGI IMG/M metagenome (GOLD analysis project Ga0099826, IMG submission 76830) | Root nodule microbial communities of legume samples collected from California, USA - M. trunc garden sep15 | ecosystem: Host-associated > Plants > Roots > Nodule | place: USA: California... | reverse complement strand
CGAAATATGTGGCTAAGGTATGTCTGTCATGATGGAGCTGTATTGTTTTTTCTCAATATACTATTATGTTATCAAACTTTGGGTGTCGAGAATGGTTTGCTTAGCATATCTGACTGAATAGGATTTACTCATTTATCCTCAGTAGTATATGGGACTAGAACGTTATGACCATATAAATCATAAAAATGTAGTTTGTAAAAAGAATTGCAGAAGAGAAAGTTGATTTCTATAGGGTAAACTGCAACTCATAGCATGTTTAAAATTCTCAATGAATCAAATGTACAGTGCATGTTAGACATGAATGGGTAAAAATAGGTTATAAATGGTAGAATATCAAGAAAGCTTGTATATCACTCGATTGCAACTTCGAAGGGTTGGGGACTTTCAATATAAGTTTATGGGCGATTATTGTAATTCAGGTAACCTGCAGCAATGATGCTTTCAAGAACAGTATTATATATTATAAAATGGTTTTGTTTCTTTCGATGATTCAAAGAAATTAGTTCAACTGGGAAAGCTTTGTTGGTTCACTTGTCCTGTTTTAATTTTCGATGATATTGAAAAAGAAGTATTTTTTCATACAAGTTATGCTATGAACATATGGAAACAAAACAAATTGTGACCATAGCCGTAATTTGGACATTAATCCTAGGAGCTAATCTAAGATACTTAAAGCTTGGAAGTTGATCCTAGGAGATAAAATCAGATTTTCTGACATAATATCAAAGGTATTCTGAAATATTTCATATTTCATTTTTTTTGAAGAAGCTAAACTAGCACACCCAAATTAGCACCGGGGAGAATCGAACCTGAGACCTTGAGGAGGAGCACACTCCAAGGTCCCTAGCAATATTTCATATTTCATATATTCTAAAAATGACAACATAAATTATGTATTAATAATTCCAATAATTTAATTTTTTTATTTTATAAATTTTCCAAACAAGTATACAATTGTCGATAGAAGACTCTTACATGGATATTATTATGTAGCACATGTCAATATATATACCTTATTCTCATTGATGGAATGTACAGGTTTTAGCCAGAGCTGCTGGTTGTGATTTAGCTTTGCTTTCAGTAGAAAGCGAGGAGTTTTGGAGAGATGTGGAACCTCTTAGATTTGGACATTTGCCACATCTTCAGGTTTAAAACTATCACTGTTATTTTTATTTTTTTTGAATTTGCTTCTTCCTGCTTTGGTAATTCTTCATTGCAATAGTAGTAGCTGAGCTGTTATTGAAGTCAAAGTGATCTGGGTAACTGATGTATGAACACTCTCAAAGGGCGTTCGATGGATGTATAGAGTTAGGGTGGTGAAGTGATATTTTCGTCTCTAGTGTCATTGTTAGGTACATGATGCTAGTCTTACTTTCTTTTTGGCTATTAAGCTGTTAAAATTGGTTAGGTTAAAAAGTAATATCTAACACAAATTTTGAAAACGGTTGATTATGTCACTTGATCAATATCTGCTATCAAATATGTAAATGACACCATAATACACCGTTCCTAAAGATTCCATCCTTTATTTGAAATTGTTTCCGTTAGATATTTTAGCTATTATTGGTATTGTTCCAAATCGTATGGGAGAGTAGTTTTCCTTCCTTTATCCTTCCATCCATTCTCCACCACTTCTGCTTTCTAAATAATTGCTGATTTTTCTTGAAAATAAAATAAATAATTGCTGATTTATTGCGGTCTTTGATCCATACCAACTACCAAGATTATGTTGTTTCAATAAATTTAAGAAAAATGCAAGAAATAGTATTTAATTAGACTATTTTTGAAGTGTGTGTGTGTGTATAGTTTGTCCTGTTTAAATTTTCTAACAATATACTCTTGTTTGGATGATTTGACTTCTTTTTTTTTTATAATTGTTTGGATGGTTTGACTTATATATTTTTCTAACATGAAGGATTCTGTAACGGTTGTGGGATATCCTTTTGGAGGCGACACAATTTCAGTGACAAAGGGAGTTGTATCTCGTGTAGAGGTTTGATATATTGCATGTGAATTTTTACTTTTAGTTTGTTGAGAAAGAAATTTTTTTATCGGAGATTTTAGTTCGCAATTGTTGAATAAAAATTGTAACCAGGTTACATCATATGCTCATGGATCATCTGAGTTGTTAGGCATTCAAATTGATGCAGCAATAAATCCTGGTCAGTATATCTAAAAGTGGTTCTAGTCTATCTTTTCTTATTCTAAATAATATTTCTGCCACCCAGCATTGAAATAATTTCTTCCTTTTTTATGGGATTTTATATTGATGTGATACTGTAATAGAAATTATTTACACGTGTTAAATTTTAGGCAATAGCGGAGGCCCAGCGTTCAATGATCAAGGAGAGTGCATTGGGGTGGCATTTCAGGTAGATTTTATGGCTTGCTGTTACTTGCTGTATTAATGATTACTTGGCTTGTATACTTTTATATGAAAGGACCATTTTGTAAGAAAAAAATATAACACACCAACACTTGCGATCTTGGACACAAAAATTATCTTATTGGCTAGAATGACTACTCCAGTTCTATTAGTTAAGAATTAATATCACATCAGTTTTTGCTAGATATTAAATCATTCATGATCCTTAATTTACAACTCAAACTTTTGGGAAAGTTGGTTTTTGACATGGTATTTAAAGGTCTTGCCCTCCACATTTTTTTTTAAAAGGAAAAGGTTAAATTTAAGCACAAGGTAGTTGGGATTGTACACTGTACACTTCACGCCAAAAGACTCATGTGAACAAGTGTGTTAACTGTTAAGTGTACTTTCACCTAACAATTTAAACTTTTGGAGAAGTTGGTCCTCGCCAGATAATCTTGTGCTAACTGATAAAAAATTCCATTATGTTGTTTTCTATTCTGGATCATTTACCTAAGGGACAATGTTTCTAGGTCTATAGATCTGAAGATGCTGAGAATATTGGATATGTGATTCCATCAACAGTTGTATCTCATTTTCTGTCTGACTATGAAAAGAATGGCAAGTATACTGGTAAGAAGTTCTTCTAAAATATGGCTATATTTGATTTTGGTGCATCACTATGTTTACTGGAGGCATTATATCATACTGCTTGGGGAGATTTAGTGTTTGTCTGAAACTCTAATTAAGCTTTGTATGACTCAGTCCCAGAAATATGTCTTACAATAAATACTACTGTATTTTGCTCAAAAATAGACTTTAACAAACACATTTGTACTGATATGAGTTGCGGGTTTAGAATCATGTGCACATTGCCTTTTGAATGCCAATTTCTATACCACCTGAAAATGTTCTTAATGTGTGTTTTCCTGTTATGTGTGCATGAATTAACCACTTTTCATCTCTACACAAAAGAAAGGGGATATAATATCAGTTCCCAGTTATGTCAATACATGTAATATGGAGACAAATATGCATTCCTGTAATGTCCTATGACGCCTGAAATCTTTTAATTCCAGTATTTGTCTGGAAAATATATTATCACGACTGTATTTTAAAAAGGCTGTACCATTAAGAATCAAGCCTTCTAAAAAGCTTAATATGCAACTATGCTGGTGGTCTAAAACTATGCTTTCACTTCTAGGTTTCCCTTGCCTTGGTGTGCTTATACAAAAGTTGGAGAATCCTGCGCTGCGTGCATGTTTGAAACTACAGTCAAATGAGGTATTTCTTTCGTTTAAATCTTCAGTGGTTGAAACAGGTTATTGTGGGTGTTTGCGGTGCGGTTTGGTTCGGTTTTGAAGGTAAAAGTCATCCGAACGGCAAGATAAAAAAGCATGCGGTTTGGTTTGGTCCGGTTGACTTTAAAAATAACATCCAAACCAAACCAAACTAATGCGGTTTGGGTAGGATCGTTTGATGCGGTTTTTTTCGAAACGATAAATTTTTTTGTTTCCAACATTAAAATCAGGTTAAAAAGTTAAAACACGATATATTTTCAGCAATGTTTTAAATTTCATCAAATATTACAATTTTATTTTCATTTTACAATGTTTCCTACAACATAGACCAAGTTAAAAACATGGACAAAACGTAATCCTATTTTCTAAGAAATGCAAAGGACTAAGATTTTAAATAAAAAGCAAAGAAGGAATCTAACAAGAGAAAAAGTATGTAATTTTATAAAAGTTTCCATTGAGTTTTTATGAGTATATATGTTTAATTAACATTTTTCTTATGTTGCGGTTTGGTTTGGTTTGGTTCGGTTGGTAAAATGAAAACCGCAAACCAAACCAAACCATGCGGTTGAGCAAGAAAATGATCCGATTACATCCGAACCAAATGCGGTTTTTTGCGGTTTCGGTTTGCGGTTTTCCTATTGGATTGGTTCGGTTTTGAACACCCCTAATTGTCATACAACAAATTTAGTTATTTTATGCACGGAGATTATTTGTTTGAAACTGGTGTGAAGATGCCAGATTGGCGGTTAACCACATATGTGGGGCCTCCTTATTTTCATACCACATTTGGCGTTACTTCAATTTATATAAAATGTCGTGTCTTGATATATATCATATTCTATAGTTACATTATCTTGTTTGCTCATCATATTTGTGGGGCTTTTTCCAGTGTACTTCTCTTTTACATTTTCTTTTTGGTACTACTATTGGTTTTCCAATACCTACTTCATAAAGATGGAATCTTTAAGCTTCCCATAAAGATTGGTTATTCTGACAGCTCTTTTTCTCTCCTTTCCTCTTCCCGTACTTAACCCTATAACTTAGATAATAAAATAATTTTATATCATGAATTTTGATATTTTGCCCTTTCTGTCATGTGCAGGGTGTATTGGTACGCAGAGTTGAACCTACTTCTGATGCAAATAATGTATTAAAGGAGGTATAGAGATTGTTGAATGTGAATTCTGAGTAACTCATACCCATATTGTATGAGGCATTAACATTTTAGACAAATCTTGCCATTACAGGGTGATGTGATTGTCAGCTTTGATGGTATACGTGTTGGATGTGAAGGAACAGTTCCATTCCGCTCAAATGAGAGAATTGCCTTCCACTACCTCATTAGTCAAAAGTAAGAGCATATTTTTCTTCGAAATTAAAGATATCAAAAGCTGCATTTGATTTAAAGTTTATCACTTAATTAAGTATTGTTGTCGCAATAAATTTTACATTTGATTTATAGCTTCTTCAAGCAGAAGCTATAATTGTGAGACTTCAACTTTGTAATATTAGGAGTATTACTTGTTTGCTTCTCCGATGTTTTTGCTTTATGTTAGTAATATAATTGCTACATGAAATTGTGTGGGTACTAAGTATATAATACTTCACTATTGGTTCATCAAATATTTGTTTATGCATTTTATATTGGAAATACTCATATATGTTTACTTTGTGGCATTTTATATTTGACATTTGCTTTTATTGGCCATTGATATGCTTAGGATGGAACCCTAGAATAACAATGTTACACAGATTTGCAGGTGATACTGCAGAACTTGGTATCGTCAGAGCCGGAACATCAATGAAAGCCAAAGTTATTTTAAATCCACGAGTTCATTTGGTATGTGATTCGTCATAGAAATTTGGTATCAGTCAATTCCATGATTCTATTGATCTGATGCTCTTTGTTTTGCAATTTTTTTTCTCTTCAAGGTTCCCTTTCATATTGATGAAGGTCAGCCTTCCTACTTAATTATTGCTGGCTTAGTGTTCACACCTCTTTCAGAACCATTGATTGAGTATGTTGCATTTATCTTTATATCTGGCGTTTTTATTTTTATTTATTTATTTTCTTGGGGGTGGGGGATCATTAGTCCTCCTTTTGATGAATTATTATTTATTTCATTAATTATGGAACTTTTGACAGGGAGGAACGCGAAGATTGTATAGGGGTAAGTTTTGAATTTGCGGATTAGCCTTAAAGCACAAAGCTGGAAAGCAATGAGTTTGTGATTGAGTTTTTTATTTTTCTTTTCGCGATCAGCTAAAGTTATTGGCAAAGGCACGTTATTCATTTGCAAGGTTTAAAGGGGAACAGATTGTAATTCTCTCACAGGTTGGTTGCTTAATTTCTTCAAAAATTATGTCTATTATGTTTGTTTGATTGTATGATGTAGAGGAATTAGTCTATGCAAAAATGTCATATCATTTTACGTTTTCTAGTCAGATATTTGTTGTTTCTTTGTGTAGTATAATTTTGTTTTACTTCTTTTCCGATCGACAGGTCTTGGCAAATGAACTCAACATAGGTTATGAAGATATGAGCAATCAGCAGGCAAGTCATTTTAATTTGTGAGATTGACTCCCGCTGGCTCACTACTTCATGTATGTTTCTCTAAAATGATATTTTTTGCAGATTATAAAATTCAACGGAGTTCGAATTAAAAACATCCATCATCTTGCTCATCTCATTGATTGTAAGATATTGCTTTATCTAATCCATTTTGCATTCATTTTCTTTTGCAATGTGTCTCATGGTTGTTCCATTGCTTTTCTCCTTTTCAGCATGCAAGGACAAATATCTTTGTTTTGAATTTGAAGATTGCTATGCTGCTGTTTTGGAGAGAGAAGCTGTTGCTGCTGCATCATCATCTTTGCTGAGAGACTATGGTATTCCATCTGAAAGATCTTCTGATCTTTTGCAACCATATGTGGATTCACAAGAAGTAGAAGGTGACCAACCACCCGACCAGGAATTTGGTGATAGCCCGGTTTCAAATTTTGAAGTTGGCCACGACGGATTGCTCTGGGCATAATGAATTTTCACCTGGAGATGTCGTGTTAGCGTGAAATTTCTCTTGGAGGCCATATTTGAAGCATATGGTCACAATTTTTGGCAGCAAAAAGTCCAGCAACAGTATGAGGGGCAACCTCGATGTGATCACATGAGTAATTTTATGCTGCCATGTGAAAATGCTAGAGGCGATGATTTGTTCTCTCGCTTTCTCTCATAAATTGTTGTAGAGAAGGGATGGGATTATAGGCAAGAGCTCATGGCTTTTTCTTCCATGTAATTTTTATTCTTTTAGTGTGACTCCTTGATTTGATAAACTTGGAAGATCTCTTTAGATTTGATCTCTCAAATTTTATCGCGCATTCTGTATTTTGGGGGAAATAATAATGCACATAGGAGTGACTCTTACAAGTTACAACTATGTCTTTGATGCAATTAATAGAAAATTTCACATTACATTTTATTAAGTTATTAATGCCCGGTTTGAACGAGCCTTCGTTTCTGGAAAATTTTAAATTTGACCTGACAAGGAAAACCATCGTATCCGAGACTTTCAGCTGTGTCTGGAATTTTTATTTTTGACAATAAAAGACTTGCCGCATTTCCTCAAAGAAAGCATCTGATAATACAACCTAGAATGTGGTTTCATAGCAATTCAATAACAGTATGGCCCGAGCAATCGTATTTGTTTGTCGGTCTAAGTTTAATAAACTTAATAGTAATGTTTATGTCTACCACTATTTACACAGTAGAGTCAAGCACAATAAGGACATGTTCTAAGCCTTTGTCAGTACACCAATGCAAGGCAGAAAGAATCCCAAGTTTCTCTTTCATGAGCTTCCAATAATAGGCATATTCCTAACAGAATTGCATTGGAAGGATTCCAATCATGTCTGAATTTAACAGAGGCAATCACACTCACATGACAATATTGGCATCAACTTTATTCAAAACACTTCTAAAGTGTGTGTGTGTGTGTGTGTGTGTGTGATTCCATATTTCCATCACTTCTCCACTAGAAGCAGCAAGGTTTGGACTCTACAGGTCAGCTGGCTCAGCTGAAGGGTAATTATGCTGTCTGAAACCATGTAAAAGTAAAAGAAAGTATGAAGTGAATTTGAAGTTAAATTTCATTTTTATAACTCATTGGAAAAATTACTCAAGAATTTTTAAATTGAATTTTATTTTGAACATTAAAGGTGAATTGAGTTGGTTTTATATTTGCTGTTACTTTGTTATCCTTTCTTAAAAGTAAAATGTCAATTTTAACAATAAAAACTAAAAAAATCAACCAAAACTAAATGATTGGTATTTGATAAGAAAATCAAGTCGATTTAATTTTATAATAAATTAAGAAAAATAAAATACCCAAACCTATTATTGCATTGGAAACATGTTCATTCTTCCCTAGACAAACGATATTTTTTATTAAATACTGAAAAAACATAAAAGAAAAAGAACATGTTGACAGTGGGATTTGAACCCACGCCCTTTCGGACCAGAACCTTAATCTGGCGCCTTAGACCAACTCGGCCATATCAACTTGTTGATGTTTATTCTGTGCGAAATGTACTTATTCATAACTTCATAAATTCTTTATAAAGTTGGCTCAATTTGCGAGTGACACCTTCTCCATAATATACAGCTCACACTCACTATTCCCTACCACTAGTCACACTATATTGTCTTATTAACATTTACGTTGTGAAAGTTGCATGTATAGTACTACCCAACAATCAAAAACATGTTTCTTCCATATGTGTTGTCCGTGATTAAAATATGACCCATTCACATTATCACATACAATGCAAAGTGACCCATCAGCCCACCTAATCAATGGAGTACATACATGCATGAGAGAAGAGAAAACAATACATTTTTTTTTGTTAAATTAGTCCATCTAAATTAACATCGGAGATAATCGAATTTACAGATTTTAAGGAGAAGTACACTCCAAAATCTCAAGTCGTTCCACCAGGCTAACCTAAGTGGGTTAGAGAAAACAATATCTTAAAAGATGTTTTGTCTAACGTACACTAGTAAATTATTCTTGTACCGTACATAAGTCTTTTTCTGTATCATTAGATCAATAAACTTCATCATATTTCATTTAATTTAATGGAGATTTATTGATAAAATGATGGATACAACGATATACATATTGCAAGACTTATCATTCTTACGTACCTTAGATATAGCCTACCTTAAGACTCCCCTACTCTTTGATGTTCATTTTAACAATTGTATAATGAGTTCTATCAGACCTTTTAGAGTATTTTTGGATTTCCATTCAAACCACTCACTTAATATTTAAGATTAGATTAGATGTTGAATTCTAAATTTTAATGATTCATTATGTGTAAATGAAGCACTTTTCATTTCTATTTCAACTAAACATAGTTTTACTTACTTCATGCTTAAGAATTTCTCTATCCTTCAAATTCTTTCCCTAGAATTCCTTAACATTATCATTATATTTTCATAGATTTAGGACCTACCACGTGTACTCAATGAAGGTCTCTCTAGTGGAACTGTTATATGGCCCCTAAAAGCTCTCTAGAAAATAGGCAGGACATAAAAAAGAAAAATAATAGAGATGAAAATTTTTAGAACTAAGAATTGTGAATCTCAGTATTTACAGATGCATATTCTGAATTCCTCCTAGTAACTATAACTAAGATTCTAACACATACCAATGTTTTTTCTTAATATCTTTTAGTGTTTACTTTTATGCTAAAGACACCTCAGATTCATGTGCTCCACAAGGTAAAAAATACCTATCAACTTTGTCTTGTAGCATAACAATGTTTTATGTGAAAGCTGTGACATAAAAAAGGTACCAATTATCAACCACCACTGAATTTTTTGTGCCCACCACCACTTCTTATACACCATTTTGCAAGTTCTATACTTCAATCATAAACCTCCTCAAGAACATTTTTCTCTCTCAGACACATTCATTAAGAACTTCAAAAAGAGTCCATCAGATTATGGCTTCCTTTTGGTCATTCTCAGCAATATTCCTAGCCTTAATAGCATGCAATTGTTCATTAGCTTTGGCTGCTGCAAAAAACATTCATGTTTCAACAATCTCAGCAGCACCAACTACATTACCAGAAGCTCCTCTCTTTTCTCCTGCAATGTCACCAGATATGGAGCCACTGTTTCCTTCCCCTGGAGGAGTTGCTTTCTCTCCATCAGATTCTTCATTGCCAACAATTCCTTCAAGTCCTAGCCCTCCAAATCCAGATATCACAACTCATCAAGGTCCTGTTTCGGCTTTTCCACCGTCCGAGTCTATGCCACCAGCTTTAGGCCCTTCTTCTCAGGGTTCATCTCTCCTAATGTATTCAATTTTACATCTTGCTATCATGTTAGTTTGTATAATTCAGCTTCATGGTATGTGATTACATGCTGATGTTTGTTTCTGTTTGTCTTCTAAAATCATGTAATAGTATTTTCTGAAAATTTAAGGCTAGTTAGTGAACATTTTGAAGTGTCTGTCTGATGAGTAATTTGAATGTAGAAATAATAAATGGAGGTAAATTTTTGTCATTGTTCTATCATATCAATTTTTTATCTTAACCGTTCGGTTCTAAAGGGAAAGTGCCCCTGATAATTAAGAGTTCGACCATGAGGAAAGTAAAGTCCGTCAAAGATAGTTCGGATAGATTCGAACTCCTGATAGGAACTGCAGAGCTGTGAGATATAAAACATGAGGTGTTAAAAGCCTGACTCTATTTTTCAGTGTATGTTACTTTTTTTAGTATATTATAATTGCATATTCTTTTGATATCTCTCTTCATATGGCTTTAAAGTGGGGAATATACCATAGAATTTAGTAATGCAGTGACAACATCCTATTTATTTATAAAGATCGTTGGCTTTAGCAATCAATTGAACAATGAATGCTTTCCTCTGTGGCAGAAAAGAAGCTTTTAATGACTCTGCTTGTTGTGCACTTCATATTAAGATATAGGAGAAATTAAACTTTTGAGGCATGAAAAGGAGAGATGGGCACGTTGGGTTGAATACAGTATAGACAAATAAATAAATAAAATTGTACCATTTGGAATATTGGTAAGAATATTAATTAGTTATGTAAGAAAGTACACTAGGATTGGAAGACAAAGAACATATTGTATTGATTTCTAGGCTACTATCATAAGGCACTAACATATTACATATATATCCATCTTTATAATATTGTTTAGAGAACTATATAGTATTTTAAACTAATTGAACCATATCTAGAGAGCTACAATACTAGGCTTATTCCTTGGAATCCCCTTCAACAATTTCCCTGAGAATGTTTCAATAAGTTTGTTGAACTCAAATGGGGTCTTCCATTTCTTGGCAGATTCCTTAGCTATGAAGCTTCTCATCTTTACATTTTCCTGCTTCAGCATATCTATTGTTGAACTCAGCTGTCTTATTACCTCTATTTTCTCTTTGTCTTTCAACTTCAGATCATTCTTCTGAGTCTTATTCTCTTCTCTAAAACTTTCTCTCTCTTCCATCAACATCATCACTTCATCACAAATGGTATATTTTTGCTTGAGTTCATCCTTTTGTGCTTCATTCTCTTTCTTGTGTCTTTCTAATTCTTCCCTCAACTTCATTACTTCATTGCAAATGGTGTCTTTCTGCTTCAATTCATCTTTCTGAGCTTCATTCTCTTCCCTCAACTTCACTACTTCATTGCATACGGTATCTTTCTCTTTGAGTTCATCCTTTTGTGCTTCATTCTCTTTCTCGAGTCGTTTCATCTCCTCCCTCAACTTCATTAGTTCATTACTAATGGCATCTTTGTGCTTGAGTTCATTCTTCTGTGCTTCATTCTCTTTCTTGAGAATTTCTATTTCTTCCCTCAACTTCATTACTTCATTATTTATGGTAACTTTCTGCTTGAGTTCATTCTTCTGTGCTTCATTCTCTTTCTTGAGTCGTTTTATCTCTTCCCTCAAGTCTATTACTTTGTTACAGATGGTATCTTCTTGCTTGAGTTCATCTTTCTGTGTTTTATTCACTTTCTTGAGTTGTTCTATTTCTTCCCTCAACTTCATTACTACTTCATTACTAATGGTCTCTTTCTGCTTGAGTTTATCCTTATGCGCTTCATTCTCTTTTCCGAGTTGTTCTATCTCTTCCGTCAACTTCATTTCTTCATAAAAAATGTCATCTTTCTGCTTGATGTGTTCCTTATGAGTCTTTTTCTCTTCACCGAGTCTCTCGATTTCGCTAGTTAGCTTCATCACTTCATTTGCAGCCACAGACTGAATTTCCTCTTCGTGCTCAGGATCATCAATTTCAGATTCCACAGATTCCTCTACATCACAATTCTCAGAATAGCTATCATAACCACGATCATTATCTAAACTCGCCACCTTCTCTGGTTGAGAATGCTTAAATGAAACAGAAGGGGTGAGCAGGCGAATTCCAGATTCAGGTCTGACTTGATCATACCGTTCAGCTAACAAGCGGTGTTTCCTATAGAAATCTTCTACCATGCTCACAAGCTCTGGCCTCTTCTTGTAAAACATCTCAGCTCTTTGTGCAAAGGAATCTGCATCTCCTTCAATTAATTTCAACATTGCCTTTGTCTTCTCATTCAGCTCTGCCATAAATAAACAACCATATACATATTACGTAATTTCATTTTTACTTCTCAACAATAATAAATCATGTTAATTATCTACACTCTGGTATGTGTTCATAAATCACAAAAGCCTAGATACCATATGCAAATTGCATAGGGAAACAGCCAAAAGATGTCAAGAGAAAAAAGGTTTTGAAAAGTAACACTCTTGAATGAAATAATAACAAAGGCCCATAACCTTTTCACTTTTCAATACTAACAAATACTCAGTCAAAAAATGTCAAGAGAAAAAATGTTTTGAAAAGAAACACTCTTTGAACTACTAACAAAGGTTCATAACCTTTTAACTTTTCCATACTAAATACAGTCAAAAAATGTTCTGAAAAGAAACAACCTTTGAAAATTGAAATAATAACAAAGGCTCATAACATAGCCTTTTCACTTTTTCCACTCATGTTATATTAGTATCTATTTTTGCCCTTCTAACTTCTTTTGAAAAGGGGTTTTCGTTATTTCTCAAAGGTTCCCTCCACTAGAGGGAATCCCCTTCCAGGCATCATCGGACAATAAATACAGATACCTCTTTCAACTGGAATTCAAACGAAGGAGATAGTTTTCAAGTGTTTTTCAGTACAGAATCATGTGGGTCCAGAAATTTAATAGGCAACAAACATACTTATATGGGTCTACTTGGAAGAAGAGAAAAAAAAAAAGAATGATTGGTGAGATGGTCAATCATATGGTACGATGCCTTTATTACAAGGGTTAGACAGAATCAACCAAAACATCATTGAATGCATTTCTTGCAAATCATCATTCATTTTCCATATCCAAAATTCCATGTGTTTGAAAGAAAGAAAAAAAAAACAATATTTTTTATTTATATTTAGCTCATGGCCAAACTTCGGATTATCAGGACCCCTTCGTCTTTAAACAAGAGGGTTAACACAAAATAAAGGGCCAATTTAGTATTAAGTTGTTGCTTCTAATCTAGTACTAATTAATCAATATCAATTGCCTAATTCTTCACCAAAAATAAAAGAACCTAGAACTAACTAAAAAAACATTTTAAAAGAAAATCATTTGAATAAGGAACAAAAAGAAGTGGATAGTATACCATTGAGTGTAGATTGGAGCCATGTTGATCTTCTAACAGTGGTACTGTCATCAAGCCACCACCAGTGTGACTGTGATGGTTGATTCTTCATCTTCATAGTACTTTCACTCATCTTCTTTTTCCTCACTCTTTCTTAATTCTTACTTAGATATCACCAACACCAAAAAACTTAGTACATATATATACAAAAAAAGAAAAAAGTTAGTCAAAAAACTAATTCACTGTTAAAGAAAAAACATTAAACAACATTGAATAGAATAGTAGTATATAAAACAACATTGAATTCCACAAACAAATTTGCGGAATTACCATTAAGATAATGACTAATAATTAGCAAGTCCTAATCACAAAAGCAAAAAATATTTCATTTTCCAAAAAAATAAAATAAAATAAAAAGTGAGTCAAAAAAACATGAATAAAAATGAAAAATAAATAAATAAGAGATAATAGTAAGAATGAAAAGAACCAAAAACATCAAATTTACATGAAGGGACAAATGCATGAACCGACTTTTACATTGACACCGCCTCTTCGATTTTTACAAGGCAGCACATAGAAAAACACAACAAAAAAAAACTTTCAAAAACTAAAATGATAAACATTAAACACATATAGTACAAATAAATAAAAATCAAAACTTTTTCTATATTTTTGATTTATAACGTTGACCCAGTTGAATAAAAACTTCAAGAATGGTACTAACATTAAGCAGAAGTAAAAAAGATATGATCTTTGCAATGCTTATTTATGAAGAAGATGAAAAGAGAAACACCCACCTTGGTTGAATTGAACAGGAACAATGAACAAAAGCAGGAGTGGTAGAAGTGCAGTTTCTGTTTGGTTTTGAATGTGTTTGTTTTATTTGAGAGGGTTCAACCTGTTATGTTGTGACACGTGTGTTTTGATATTGACAGTACCTATATCCTCGAGCTAAATGCCAATAGAATAGAATAGTGCACTCATCAGTTACTAGAGATTCAAAATTTGTTTGACTTGGTGATAGTATTGAGCTTAGTTCACTACAGAACAAAGGGATTCAAATTCTAAAGGAGGGAAAAAATGCATGTTTTGTGGATTGGGATTAGTGTTAATAATGGTGCTTAAATAGTATGGTGATTAATTAATTTCATAATTAAATTTTCATTACAAAATATAGTACATGTGCTTATGGAATGAATATGGGAAAAGGAAAACAGGAGGAGGAAGCTTGGCTGTGGGCGTGGATGGATGTGAAATGCGCTCCTATTGATGATGTTATGTTCATATGATTTTGCCAATATATAAATTTGATGTAGCCGTTTGAAGCAATGAGTCAAACATATCATCAATAAACTTCAATCTATACTTTGGTTTGGTCAATAGTTGTCAATAAACTTCCATTTATACATTGAGTCAAAAAAAAAAAAATTGTCTAGAGTAAGTACTGTATTAGTCAATAAACTTAATAAAATAAGATAAATTTGAGAATTGGTATCAATAACAATAAGTGTTAAATAAGTTTTACGTCCTTAATGAATTTTTATTTTAGCTCTTAAAAAAACATGTTTACGTGCTCGTTCTTGTTTTTGGTCCTTAATAATTAGTTTATCTTCATATTAATGTCAAAGTTATTACCATTTTTTTATGTTTTAGATTTGTCCAAGTTAAGTCGATCTACTATGTCCAACTCATATGCGTCCATATTATATGTTCAGAAATGTTAACAACGTCTCAAAATTATGACTATTAAGGACCAAAAATAAAAGGGGAAAATGTGGGAGGCCGAAAACATCTTGTTTTGTTTTTTATGGACAAAATTCAAAATTTATATATTTTTAAGGGCGGAAAACTTAGTTAACCCTAATAATAATAATGGGCCGCATTAATAATTAGTTTATAACTATTTTAGATGAGATTTGAACTTTATCTCCTTCAAGTAATCATGTCAATCTCTTATTTACCACTTAAATAATATCTCATGAAGAACTCAATAAACTTCCATTCGTATACTAAAATATAATAATAGTTATATTCCTTCAAACTCGAAATCAAATCTCCAACTTAAACAATCAATGGTCAAATTTTATCCCAAGAATTTCTAGCCTTTTTCGGGATTGGTTGTGAGGTTTTGTTCATGCTAGCAAGCAACATATTTTTAGAGAAGCGACTCGAGTTGCATATATTAGTATTAGTATTGACCAAACATGATTTAGTCTTTCCTTATCAAATTATAAATGTATTTATCAATGTTTTTTCTTTAAAGGTGAATTGATAATAGTATTAGTATGAGATATATTTAATTTAATATAAGAATAATAAACCTTTTCATAAATTTGCAGCCGATATTTACAGACAAAATGATCTAAATTAATTATAATTAGAAACGAGAACAAAATTAAGAGAATAACATGAATTATAAGAGTTAGGAGTATATGAAGTCTTGTAAGTGCAGAAGAAGTATAGAAAATTCTACAAACTCTAATGATAAAGTCTATCCATCATGATAAAAGAAGCTGAAATCATGAGATGAAATCATGAGAAGAATGGTACATATCTGGTTTGAAGTGGATATCGTGTCAGTCTGCAACTAGCATCAGCTAGGATTTCGACTTAAACTAATGGTAGCTGACAATTATTGTGGGAAGTGCAAGTTCCTCATAAAGTAAATAACTTACTTCGGAGAGTTTGCAAGTTCCTCGTAAACCTATAGTTGTGTTTTGTGTGATACAAATATAAAAGATAAACACCTATTTTTCAGATGCTATGACAATATACAATGCTGGCAACAGGTGGGACTTAGGATTCCAATACCGCAACGTTGAATGGATTGAAGGATATTAGTGAAATTGTGTTTAAGATCATGTATTGAATCTAGGATAGCACGCCACTTTTAGATGCACACTTTGGTCCACTTGAAAACAAAGAAACGATCTAATTAGATGACAAATTACGCAGGAAAGTGGCATACTAGGTGACATCTTATATGTGAAAATTGGAGCAACCAAATATGGGTTGCTTCAAATGCAATGTTGATGTCTCAATTGATAGAGCGAGAAAGAGTTTGTCTTGGAATGTATATATGGGATGAGCAAGGGAGCTATATGATGGCTATACTTGAATGACTTTCACTTATGATCAATGACGGTAAAAGAGAAGTCTTAGAGTGTGTTTGGATGAGGTAATTGGAAAATGTTAAAGAATTTAAAATTCTAGACAATTTAAATGATTGAATTAAATAACTCACATTTCTCAATACTTTTTTTTAAATGGAGTGATAAAAAAATTTAATTGTCATTATTTTTGGGCAACTTTTATAAATTTTTAATTTTATGGGCCAAATTTGAAAATTAAAATTAGGGGTCAAATTGTAAATGTTGAGGGGGCAAATTATAATTTTTGGAGAATTTGAGGGGTCAATTTAAAAATTTTGGAAAATTTCTCTCTTTCTCTCTCTCTTTCTTTGTATATTTAGGTTGTCCCACAAGTTGTCAACAAAAAAGGTTGTTCAAATAACACTTCTCTTATTCAAATTATGTTTATCTCTTGTATTGTCTGGATGTGAGGTTCGTTCGCAACATGTTTTCAAATAATCAGATCATATTGTTGATGTTTTGGGTAAAAACAAGTTTAATTTTTTCTTATCAATTATGTATAATGCATTTAATATTGTTTTTATTTTATTACGAGGAAGATTGATAATATTAACGAGATGTATGTTAGAAAAATTTGTTTCTATAAATTTTCAAATGGTTTTATATTTAGGGATTTTTTTATGGTCATTATATTTAAGGATTTAATTTTCTTTTAAAAAGTCTTATAATTAGGAGCGAGAAAAAAAAAGTGGATGATCAAAAGAAAGATCATACAACTGGTTGCGGAGTATCTTGTCACCAATGGAGGAGGTACACCTCTGCTTATGAGGTAAATCCCCCTTATTCATATAAAAACAAAATTTATTTGTTTTTAAGTCAAGTTAATTTTTCTTGTAAAATAAGTAAAGCCATTTTACAGTGATAGTGCATTCTTGTTAATTTTTCAATTACTTTCTTTTTACATTAAAGAATAAAACTTGTTAAAATTTTTTATCTTGAGTAACATTTTAGATACATGAATTTCTTTTTTCAAAACTTGGCATATTTCACCCATATATGAATAGAATTATGTAGAGTAAGTTTCGCTAACATAAGTATATTGACAATAGTCAATATATTTAAAGTGAGCTTCGATAAAGACAGTTGTCAAATATAAGGCTCATGTAGCTATTTTGCACAACTTTATTTGTCAAATACCTTGTAGTTTATTTTACATTAGACTTATTAAATACTCTTCAGAAACACGAGTCTCTCGCAAAGCGAAACCCTGGTCAAACGATCATCGCGTCGTGTTTGGCTCATTGATGCAAGGTCGATTTCAAGTCGTGTCAGTTACAACACACCCCTTTTCATTTATGGCTAAAGCAACGACGCTTCCCAAGCCATTTTCCAAGTGAGCATCATCTACATTAATCTTGTAAATGTTTGTTGGTGGTAAAATCCACTTAGATGTTATTCGCTATTTTCAATTATTGTTTACGATTGTGTTGTTGCAGAGGTTTAGTTGGGGACCTAGATGGGGAAAGTGCAATTTTTCTTATGGATTCGACTAATTGTGTTTTCCAGTGAAGATTCTACGATGATTTCTAAAGGAGCTGCTTCATTAGTATTTGAAGATGATTTACGCACTCCGTGGATAATAGGTATATTTTAATGTTTAATTTTTTTAATTTCTGACCTACATAATACATACATATCTAATGCCCCCATTACAATTATGTTTCTCATGGTTTCAATTAATAAGCCTTTTAGTAATTTTGTTATATGACTTTGTACTTACTTAAGTGAATTGGATCCTTAGTGTTGATCAAAATTGTGGTCGTAGGGGGAGGGGGGTGGGGGGATGACTAGGCAGCTCAATTGCTTTTTGATAAGGGCTGAAGGTTTTGGGTTCAAATTCGAATGAATGATTAAAGGTATTAATCTAATTAATTATTGATATTTTTCATTAAAAAAAATGTTGACAAAACCAAATTTTGGATTGAGTAAAACTATTGATTTATAAAAATCGTAAATTAATTGTTGTAGAAATACCCTTCATCCTACCAAGGACTTAGTTGTTTTTGGTCACAATCCCAACTATATATTGATGGGTATTTTTAATTCAAAATCTATGTTTCAAGAAGGAAATTATCGGTGCGTTGTTATGGATATTTTCATTCCAGTTTGGCCAAAAACCAAGTTATGTGATAAGGCCATGATGTTGAAGCTTGTTGGCCTTAATCCACGTCTAGTATATCCTCAGGTTTCTCACATTCTAAAACCAAAAACTATATCTAATTTGGATACGATATTTGATTATCTCTATGTTTGGCCACGATATCAAACATAACATTGCTGATTTTGTTACTTGATTTAATTGTATATGAATTTAGAAGCATGAGAAACATGAATATTATTTGATATGTAGTGCTTGCCACTTTCATGTCAATGAATTTATAGATACCATTTACATTCAATTTACATGCTAATGGCAATTTATTTGGTACATTAAAACTCCACTGAATGTAAAGAATTAGTATTGTCAAATGCACAAATTTTCCTTCCAACTAGGTCTGAGGCTGCAAGATCGTGGGGTAAATGTCCCTCTCAACTATGTTATTTATAATGGAGATTTGGGGGACAACTTTATTTGTTGGTCATGTGTCTAAACAATGTTTGTTGTAGGCAAAGATGCGTGTTATGGAACATTATGCAACCATTTATGACAAGGTGTGACAATATCCATGAAATTAGTTTTGAAGCCTTGCAACAACTTGATGATAGTCTTTTTGATGTTTGCGTTGATGGTATGTAGTTATTGAAGCAGCACAACATGCTTTAGATCCAATCAGTAGATATGTCTCAACAAGTGTAGACCCGTGCCACTCATGTTTTAGAAGAATGGTGTCTGACACAACATGTTCGACTATGTTTGAGCAACAACATTGTGCATACTAGTGAAAGTGAGAAATATCAAACCAATATATGGAAGATTCAAATGCAACATTAATGTTTCATTCAATACTCATCATAACCAAGTAGGTATAGACACATGTTTTAGCGACGCTAACAATGATGTTATGTCCAAAGCTGGGTGGATTTCCCCCATCATGTCCAATCGACGAAGGTGAAGCTAATGAGCTCATAATTGCTTTAAAATGGGTGCACGATCTTCAATTGAAACCCATGATTTCGAGTTCGACTCTAAACGAGTTGTTGATATGATTAACAATAAGAAAGACGATGTCTCAGAATTTCGCGTTAATATAGACAATTATAGACATGTATTCACCTTCTATACGAAGAAAAAAAAATTAACAAATGGATTTTGTAGAACATAAGCCCCAAACCAATTGGATAAGTCCCAACCCAAGAAGCCCACACAAGTACACTACATTACCCTCAATCTCATCACATCACATAAGTCATAAGAATATTCCTCCCTTCTTCTCTACCCTTTGCCGTTTCTCACTTTACTCTGCCTCTTCTCTCCTTTCCCCGCACTCTGCAACAACTCTAACCTCAATTTTTGTTCTTCAATCACTCTGATGGAAGAAGGGTAGTGAATTTCTGCGATTTTCTTCAAATTTCTCGGTTTGTTTACTTGATTTCACATTGCTTCAATTTTAATTTTCAAAATTCACCCTTATGGAAGTTAGTTTTTGTACATGCAATCCTGGTTACTCATAGTGCTCAATTTCATCAACAAAATATAATTTTTCTGTTAAAAATTTGATTTTTATTTATCAGCTATGTTTTAGAAGAATTGGGTAAGTTAATTTAGTAGAATTAAGGAATTGGGTGGAGTTGGAATTAGGTTAACGATGTCATTTAGGAGTATGATCATGGATAGGAAGGGATTTGACGTGAAATTCGGGTATAATATGAGATCAAGATCACAGTCACACTGTGATGTTAATGTTATTGCTGATGGTGCTTTGGTGATTGATGATGGATTGAGTCAGAGTTGTTGGGCCAACATGCCCCATGAGCTTTTGAGGGATGTGCTTATGAGAATTGAGGTTTCAGATGATACATGGCCTACTCGGAAAAATGTCGTTGCTTGCGCTGGTGTTTGCAGGAGTTGGAGAGAAATCGTGAAGGAACTTGTTAAGCCTCCTCAATTGTCCAGCAAGTTGACATTCCCTGTCTCCTTGAAGCAGGTAGCACTTGTCTCTATCTCAATGTATTTTTTATTTGTTTCAGCTGCAAACTTGTTGTACTTTTGTTGTGATTTATAGCTTTCTGAGTTAAGCTCTGAGAATTTTGTGATTGACTAGACATCCTTTTGAGCTGAATTGGGTTTGTTTTCTTGACAGTAGTATCATTATATTCTTCACTGGTATGTGTGATCTTGATGACTATATTTTACTAACTTGAGAAAGGTTGATGAGTTTAAATGTTTTGCAAATGTTGTTTACTGTTTGATGCCGCTCCAGGTATGGTTGAGGGGTGGGTTGTTACTTTGGTTGTTGCGTGGTGCCAACAGTCGTTCTTGCTCTCTCATTCTCTGAGTGAGGCGTGTTGGGAATTCTCCACACCACGCAACAACCAAAGTAACAACCCTTCCCTCAATCATACGTGCTCAACAGATATGGGTTTTATTGATTGTAATTTCATCAATGCAAGAGCAACATCAAATCAAATAGTATAGAACATATTAACTCATCAACCTTTCTCAAGTGAAGTATAGTCATCAATTCAAGATCACACATAGTGAAAAATATAACGAAACTGCTTTCAATTAAACCAAACCGTTTCAGCTCAAAAGGATGTATAGTTTCTTCGACTAGCTTCCCTGTGAATAGTGTCATTGGTGTCCTAAGGATAATATATACATCATTGCCTGTAACTCGAAATAAGCATTGAATTTTGATACACTTTTTTCTACTAAGATGCAAAGGTTTCATCTAATGTGTGTAGTGCTGAATAGACTTGTTTTTTCATCTTTCTCAACTTTTGTTCAATTGGGAAAACAGACTCCAATGTAACATGAGTTTAAGCATGAAACTATTGTAGTTTTATTCTTGATTTCTTATCACACAAAGGAAACACAACTATATCTAAATTGAACATTAGTATTATCTATAAATGACTTATTATTTTCATCATGCAGCCTGGTCCAAGGGGCTCTCTCATTCAGTGCTATATTAAACGAAATCGCAGCGACCAAATTTATTATCTTTTTCTCAGTTTGAACCAAGGTGAGTGCTACCAGAGATTTAAATTTAAGACGCGTGGTATAATGTGTTCTATATTTTGTGACACATGGGTTGGACTGGGTGTTACTCATTTTACCTTGTAACCTCAACTTGTATGATATTAAGAGAATATCTCTCATCTCTTTATCTATGTTGCCTTTGATGCATTTGTAATGTTGATTTGATTTTGCAGCCTCAACTGATGACGGCAAGTTCCTTCTTGCTGCACGCAAGTGTCGACGTGCAACCCACACTGACTATATCATTTCTCTAAATTTGGATGATGTATCAAGAAGGAGTAGCACCTATGTTGGGAAGTTGAGGTATTTTAGTTGACCTATGACATTACTTGTTAATTATTACCTATTACCTTCTGGGTCTGAAATCACTTTTTGGTTCATTGGTAACAGATCAAACTTTCTGGGCACCAAATTTACAGTGTATGATGCACACCCTCCAATTTATGGAGACAGATTTGCAAAGTCCCGCACCACGAGGCTAAGTCTCAAGCAAGTGTCTCCGAGAGTTCCTGCAGGAAACTATCCCATCGTGCATGTCTCATATGATCTGAATGTTTTGGGCTCTAGGTATTAGTTTTTTCACTTGACGTATCTCTCTTTGGGTAAAGAGAATACCGTGGTCTGGAAATCATTAGATGAAAATAGCTGTTAATTTTTTCCCTGTTATTGATTGTTTCTTAGTTTCCTTTCAAGAGTTGGCTCTATTTCCCTGCTATTGAATTCTTATTTAGAATAACTACAAGTTAGTTAACAAAATGTTAACAGGGGCCCTAGGATTATGCAATGTGTTATGGATGCCATCCCTGCCTCAGCTGTTGAACCTGGAGGTGTGGCCCCGACACAGACTCAATTTCTTCATAGCAGAGTTGATACTTCTCCATCTATCCCGTTCTTCAGATCAAAATCAACCCGCTCAGAGAATCTCCAATCAGCAGCACCTTTGATAAGTCAAAATGATGGGGAGCTGGTGTTAAAAAACAAGGCTCCTAGGTGGCATGAACAACTCCAATGCTGGTGCTTGAACTTCAATGGACGTGTGACAGTCGCTTCAGTTAAAAATTTCCAGCTGGTTGCTTCTCCTAAAAATGGAGTTTCTGAGGAGGCCCAGGAAAATGTCATTCTGCAGTTTGGAAAAGTCGGAAAGGATGTGTTCACCATGGATTACCAGTATCCAATCTCTGCCTTTGAAGCATTTGCAATATGCCTTAGCAGCTTTGACACCAAGATTGCTTGTGAGTGATTGCTGGAACAGGCAAGTATTCAAAGTGCAACAAGATTGTAGTATTTGATTCAATTTAACAGTTTTAAAGTTGCTCATTGATGTGATCGTTCAGATTAATGAAGGCTGACATAGTTACTGATTTTACTTGGCAGGTTTTAGCCGGTTGGAATTGGCCCTCACAGTATTGCAGGTCTGATATAGGCAATATGTCTACTTTCTGTTTAGTCCAACCCGGCTTCAAAGTCTCTCCACCTTCCCCCTTCTCCCCTTTATTTTGTATATAAGTGACTTGTGTGCATTACATTTAACAAACATGGAACATATGTTGTATCTGTGTTTTAGTTTGCAAACCAGCTTATGTTTTTTTGGCCATGAGATTGTAGACAACGACCTTAGATGCAATTGGTTTGTGAGCTTTCCAGTTGTGTCTGTTTGATGGCTTTTGGTTTTCAGAATGTATGTACTTGTCTGCTTTTGTTGCTACATTCCTTTCAAAGGTTATCCAATATTCATTGGTACAAAGTTTGCTCCCTAGTCTTTGTTGTGTTATTCGTAGGTCTGCGTGCACAAATTACTAAATGATAACTGATAGGAATCGTTTCTTAACTAATGACGTTAAAGTATTCAAATTCAGTTGTAATTTAGCTTGTGTGCATGCAGTATTTTTATGTGTGCATATTGTTTTTCTTTTCAATTCATTAAATTTATCATTTGGTGCTTTTTGTTGATTAGGAAAATGTAAAAAAAAAAAAATAATCTGTCATTCAAAGTGTGTTTTCTTTTTTTAAACTACTCTATGAGTCTATTGAGATATAAACATGTTTTTTACAATGTAAACAAGCTTCTTAATGCCTGTTCAAAGAAAGAAAAGAAAATAGACAAGCTTCTAAATCATAGAATGTAGTTTTCAAACTTTACGGCCATATAATAATGCTGGTAATTTGTTTTAACATGAAGCAATGCTATATATTCGTATTTTGGATTATTTTTCAATTTATGGAAAGTTTTTTTTTGTTATTAGAATATGGTTGTGTTGGGATCGACTTGTCTTTGAGAGTTTATTTATGTTAATTTATAAGTTTTCGCTAAAAAATATTGTATATTCATAAATTGTTTTTCCATAAACTACATTGACAAACTTATGAATAATACATAAAAATTCATTTATTTGCATATCATAAGTTGTGTTTTCATAAACTATCTTGACACGCTTATGAACATCATTTGTTTGTACAAGTTGTTTTGCATAAGCTAAAAAATAAACCAATCCAAATGAGCTTATCTATATCTTCCTCTTTAGTCTTCCTAAGTCGCATCCAATTTCATAAATATTTTGGCCTATTTAGCCACAAGTAGTAGGACGAACCTCTCGACCATTCATAAATTAGTAGTATTAAGGCCGTGTTTGAAAAAAGATTTGAAAGATATAGTTTATATTTAGAGATACATTTTTCTTCTTCTTCTTCTTTCTAACGAGTCCTTATAGTTAAGAGGATGATATTTAAACATGGATAAGTTATGGGACAATTTATAGAACTAATAAGTCTTAATATGGTTAAGAGAGAAAGAAAAAACTATTATAAAAATCTTATGAATTTTCACATAGGTTGTCTAAATTTTAATGTTAAAATATCAATACTCCTAGAATTAAGGATAGATGAAGTAATGTATTAGTTAATTGTGTCATGGTACGTAAGGAACATAGAGAAAAATTATTTGAAGAGCATCACGTCACGTACATTAATTCAGAAAAGAAATTGTCTAAGCGCTTGTTTCAGCTTGTTCTAATTCTAGAGCCTCAAAATGGAAAAAAGCAATTTCTCATATGTTTGGTTCAGCTTTATAAAAACAATTTTCTTCTCCAAAAATAATTATGGTTAAGCTACAATTCCTAACTTTTGAGTTAACTAGAATCAATTCTCCATTAAATTTTATATTTTGATTATTACAACCAATTATTTTTCTTTATTGTCCTTTATCAATTCTCCTTCTTTTTGGTTTGTATTTTTTTATTTTTTTTACAAGGTTTTGTATTTAATTTGATGAACCAAATTCAATCAAAATATTTAACGAACCAAATTAGCCCCAAAATATATTTATGGTCAAGATTTTTCTTTACGGTTTTTCCGTTCAAATTTACTGTATTTTTTCTTTTACGCTATATTTATCATTTTTGGCAACCAGCTTTATTATTATTTAAATTAATTATATTTTATTAAAAAATATAAAATACATAGAACAAATATTTTGTCAAAAAAATTGATTTAATAATCGTATTTATTATTTTTTAAATTAATATATAGAAAAAATTATTTATTTAAATTAAATAATATATCTATATTTAGTATTGATCTACACATACATTCAACTATGTCCATTTATTTGTATCTAGCTATGTTCATTTTAATAATTATATATTCAAAAGTAATTTTGATCAAAACTTCCCAAACAACATTCATTTTGTTTAATCAATTCTACGTTATTGTATCCAAACATAAATCAATTCTATCAAAATCAATTATGTCAGAATCAATTTATCAAAATCAATTATGCCAAAATCAATTTTATCCAAAGTTGAACCAAACACACACTAAAAAAGAAAGAAATTCAGGCGGTGTGGTCTTTGAGTTAGACTAAAGCTTCTTGTCGGTCCTTTCTTGTCTCTTATTCATTTGTGTTGGGTCATTATCCTGTCCTTTTTCATTTGCAACCAAATCTAAAAATTGAGTTTCTTTTCTTTTTCTTTATTTTTTATATGAAAATGGAAAAAATTTAGATCCATTTTCTTCACGGTGACGGCAACAACACACGGTGTCAGTGTACAAAATGGTGCACATAAAATGCTGTCCTCACTCATGCCAATAATACTGTCATCATCACCAACCGTTTTTCAACTCTCCTCAGTTTAAAAAAGTTGTACGCAAAAAAAATTCCTTCTTACGATACTTTCAATCAAACTTAACCATGCTTGCAACTCAAAGTACAGATTCATGATTTAAACTCTTAGATAGACTTCATTAAGTTCTTTTGGCAATTGTAGTTTATGATCAACTTATTACTGAACGCATATTGTCATTTTCTTACTAAATATTTGAGAAACAAATTAATTTATAGGATATGAGATGATTAGGGCTTTATGTAAAAAAAAAAAATCAGGATTTTGTTTAGTTAAATTTGACATTTTAGTTGGCAAGTTTTAAGTGAAATAGTACTTATATAAATTAATTGAATTCTATTATTTATTTGAGAAAGAAATTGAGTTCTATCTTTTTAATGGATTATTATAAAATTTGAGGAGTTTTAAATAATTGAAAAGTTGAAGGACTATAATTGCTCAAAAAAGACTTGGAGCGACCAAAATTGCACATAACAGAGGATAAAAAGATAGCATGATTTGGGGTTCGAATTCTGAATTTTTCATTTATTTACTTTAAGAAATGAAATTTTAAGCATTAGATTACTTTACCATAAAATAAAATGTAGAAAACAATATATTGTTCGATTGGAGAATTATGCGTGCGTGCTCTCTCTCTGAGCTAGGTCTTTTAAACCCAAAGGATTTATGTGGGCCTAACGTAGTTGAGCATATAAGGTTTTACTTTTCCCAATCTCTACTTCTCATGTGCCCTATATTTTTTTTTTTAAATTCTACGGGATTTCAGATTCTAAAATCCGAACATAACCAAACTAAGTTTGAATTTTATAATTCGAAATATGCTTATGTATAATCAACAATCAGAATCTCTTCCATTTCAACAGTTTTGAATTTGCTTTTAAAAACAATAAAAAAAAACAAAGTAAAAAATGATTAGGTGTCGAACCTT
>Ga0099826_10000175_pt1 | contig 26882 bp, 17 predicted proteins | sample Mtrugardesep15_FD_76830 | JGI IMG/M metagenome (GOLD analysis project Ga0099826, IMG submission 76830) | Root nodule microbial communities of legume samples collected from California, USA - M. trunc garden sep15 | ecosystem: Host-associated > Plants > Roots > Nodule | place: USA: California... | reverse complement strand
TCTGCATCACAAAAGCGTGTCTATGAGGTTGTCGCTAAGCCAGTCGTAGAGGTCTGTTACAATGGTGCATGTCCTAAATATTTAATTAACTTCCTTTGCCCAGCTATCCTATCCATTTCTGTTTCATATTGGTGTTATTTATGATTTGATAAAGATCTTTTCTGGTTTTAACACTCTGTATTCGCTACGATGCTGTCCTTTTTTTCAGTGTTATACTGTTTAACATGTGACTGATATGTGGCTGGCAGAGTGTTCTTGATGGTTATAATGGGACTGTAATGGCTTATGGTCAAACTGGAACGGGGAAAACTTTTACTCTTGGACAATTGGGGGAAGGAGACACATCAAGTCGTGGAATCATGGTGCGTTCCATGGAGGATATTCTTTCCGATTTATCTCCAGATACCGATTCTATCACTGTCTCGTATCATCAGGTTGTATATTTTTATGTGCATTACTGCTTTTTGGATCATATCTATCAACTTTCATCTTCTAGTTTTTTTTGCCTTATTTTGTTTAATCATGAAATAGTTCCTTGTTCACAACATTTATAGGGTAGTTTAAGTTTTGTGAAAACTTTATCTCATATTTGTATGCTATAAATGTGTAGCTTTACATGGAGACTCTTCAGGACTTGCTTAATCCAGCAAACGATAACATTCCGATAGTGGAAGATCCAAGAACTGGTGATGTATCTTTGCCTGGGGCAACTCTTGTAGAAATCAGGGATCAGCATAGCTTTTTGGAGTTGTTAAGAATAGGGGAAGCTAATCGGGTTGCTGCTAATACCAAAATGAACACCGAGTCTTCTCGTAGTCACGCCATGCTGACGGTGAATAATAAAACTTGTGTAACTTTTATTTTTTATACGTTGCAAATAAAGAAATGTAATTATCGTCTTTTTGCAATTCCTTAAAAATAACAGCCAATCTTGATGAAGTTATATTTTCTGATATTAAACAGGTACATATTAGGAGGTCTGTCGCAGAAAGCGAAGATATTGTATCCAGTCAAAATGGTGATGCCTCTCACTTGATTAAACCTTCAAAACCACTTGTTCGGAAGAGCAAGTTGGTTGTGGTAGACTTAGCAGGTTCAGAGCGTGTTCACAAATCAGGTGTGCACTGAACTTAAATTCTGTGTTTAATTATTATGGCATGCATGTCATGAATCACCATGTTCTGAGAGTGGCTTCTCCATGAAGCATTGTCATGGATGAATGCATGTATTATGCTGGCAATGGCATTGTTGCAGGAAAATGTGGATATATCTAGAAGTAGACCTTTGCTTGCCAATTCATACTTACATTTTTATTCTTTATACATTTCAAAAGTTTTTTAAAGTTTTTTAGAAGAATTAATAAGTTATTTTTTATCGGTATTGGTAATTTGATTACATTTATTATCATTTATTGACGAGCCTGATTTTATTACTCATACTTCTGTCAATGTTACCTGTTATCTCTGATATGAAGATTTGTATTTTTTTTTGTTTTGTTTTTGAAATGGCCAATGTTAGTATTACTGATTAATTGTTAGATTAATATCTTTCTCCTATGCCTGGGTTCCCAAGACCTCCACTCCTTTAACCCTCAGCTCAAACTAGTTGAGCTAACCCAATCCCCCCCAATATGAAGAGTTGTTAACATGCTTAGTTTGTTGATTATATTAATGGTTTCTGACATTTGGTGATAAAGATCCAAAAGTGTTAGTTTTACGTCTTCAATTTTTAATTTTCTGGACATATGCACTCTTAAGTTCTAAATTCTAATTGGAAATGGCTAAGGGATGTTTGATTTATTTTCTGTTTTTATTTTGATGTGATTTTTGCTAATAACTAATTTCAAAATTGACACATTATTTTTCCTTTTTTATTTCCAAAATTTTATAAAGGAAATGGTGAAAGTATTTATTGTTTTGGGTTTCACGAAGGATTATTTTCACCCAGCTCCTTCACAAAATCTTGAAAACAGAAAAACTGAAAAGTGAAACCTTTTTTGTAATTAGTAGTAAACATTAATTAAATAAATAACTAAATTCAAATGAACCACCCTATAATATTCCCTGTTTTTTCTGGGTTTTGAAATGCGTACATTTGTTCGGTGTTGGTCGTTTTCTTAAATTCAGTGGGTGAGTAGCTTCTGTTATCAAGGGTTTGCTTGGATTGACATTTTTGAGCTTGTCTACCAGCATAAGCACTTATGCGACTCTTTGAGATATCTTATGGAAACAGCACAAGACCTGTTCATAAACCGTTTTCAACTTATTTCCACAAGCTCTCCATGATAGCTTATAAAGACAGTTTATAGCTTATATTGAAACAATTTGACTTCATTTTATCTTTTGTTGTAGAAAGAACTTGTACATAAGCACTTAATGAAGCTGGTTATCCAAATAGGGTGGTATGTTCCTAATATTTGTTATTTTTTTCCCCATCAGGAAGTGAAGGGCTCATGCTTGAGGAAGCTAAATCTATAAATCTTTCACTCAGTTCACTGGGAAAATGTATTAATGCTCTAGCAGAGAATAATGCCCATGTTCCATTTCGTGATTCAAAGCTCACCAGAATGCTCCGAGATTCTTTTGGTGGTAAGTTGCCGTGATCTCTTTTCTTAGACATATCTTATGCTTATCTTCTGTTTCATCACATGATGCAATCAAAATTCAAATATTTCAGTGCAATAATGTCATTCATCTTCTGGGGGAACTGGATTCTCAAATCCTTGATTGACGTATTTATAGTTTCTTTCTCACAAATATTTTGGTGACTAAGAATTTTTGGCTCTATTATTCTATATAACCCCGGTTGATGTTTTCCGATACTTTGCAGGCACAGCTAGGACTTCATTGATAGTGACTATTGGTCCATCTCCACGCCACAGAGGAGAGACTTCTAGTACCATATTGTTTGGCCAAAGGGTCAGGTTTCATATTTGAGTATCTGCAATATATAACTTCTAATTCATACAAAGTACTAGCAACAAACTCTTTGACACAGTTTTCAACATACTCTCTTTGATCGATTAAAATTTACACTGGTCTCACCAAATAATGTGGCCCCATATAAATTTGGTGGAACCCATGTATATTTTACCCAATCAAAGAGAGCGTGATGGAAAGTGTGTGTTGCTAGCATTATTCAAATACCAATTTAACTCCTAATACCTGTTTTGTTTTGTTCTCATTTTTATTTTGGTGTCTGTTGGAAAGTATTTTGAATTTGAAAAGCCATTCTTAGCCGACCTTTTGGGTCAGAAGTTATTAAATACTATAATTTGAGGACTGTAGATTCTACGCCCGACTCCTTGTGCATTAAAATACTCTTGCTGGTATCTTAAGTAGATCAATGTATAATGCTCATTCCTCTTAGTTAAATTTTTCCTAACCATATTTAGCGTCTTATTCTGCTTAAACTTGTTGATTTAACTGAGTTGTTATTGTCATTTTCTCATTTATGCATGTTTTTCTATTTAACTCGTAAATGATGTGCATTATATGTTTCAGGCTATGAAAGTTGAGAATATGCTGAAAATAAAGGAGGAGTTTGATTATAAAAGCTTGTCACGAAAGCTTGAAATACAGTTAGATAAGCTCATTGCAGAAAATGAGAGGCAACATAAAGCTTTTGAGGATGACATTGAAAAAATAAATTTGGAGGCACAGTGTCGTATTGTGGAGGTTGAGAGAAACTTCGCTAATGCATTAGAGGTTCGTTGCATTATCTATACTATGCTAGCAGTGTAGCACAATGTTGAGTGCGTGTTTTTTTGTTTTGTTTGGAATATGAGTCTTTTAGTTTTGATGTATGCCTAATGCTGTATAGATTAGGATTTAAATAGATGATTTCATGCGTGGTTCCAGCATTTATGGTGCTGTGAACAGAAACTACAGATTGTAAAGTAATTATGGGGTATGGCTTGGCTAAACAGAATCTGTATCTTGTTAACGCCGGAGAGACCATGATGAGTGTTAATTTCTAATGAAGCATCTTAGCTTGTGCTTTTTGAGGATAAGAAGTGATATATCTGAAATAAGAGGGTTTCTGTTTGGCTGGAAAACCTTGATCAAGTTTTAGGCATCTGTATCTCTTATAGACACAACTCTTAGATATAACTTATCTCAGTGGAATCCATGTTTTGAAACCCATGTCTTGTTAACCAAGGATAGACTCTGATGATGAGCGTTATTTTTTTCTAAAGAAAAATTCCAGCTTGTTTATTTTGAGGACATCTAAAATAAGAGGGTTTCTGTATGTCTTGAATACTTTAAATTAACTTTTACGCATATGTATCTCCTATATATATATATATAGGGTAATGCTAATACACACACACCTTAATTTTAAAATCTGTGCATTAGCATTCTACACCTTTTTACTTTTGACAAAAAATACCCCTTTCTTCTTTTTTAGTTGTCATTAGATACTTATCCTCTTTAGTAATTTCTCAACCCCACACACTATTCTCTCTCTCTCTCAAAAAATCCTTCAAGTTAAAAAAAAAAAAAAATCCTTCACGTGATTTATTTGTTAGAACAGAAGGTGGATTAAGCCATGGAAAGTGGAAACCGACCGTAAGCCATGGAAACCGACTCAGATCCAAACATAATCCAGTTATGACCAAAAGAAATATCCTCGTATTCTCTTATTGAAACAACATGGTCGGTCGTGGCGGTGTCATCCAAAACTGTAACCACACCCTCAGCAAGCGTTCGGACATCGTCGTTCTGCCGACATGCTGTTTCCGACCTTCCATCTTCCGTTTCAGCAATGGTCTCGAACGGAATACGGTGGCGCGTAGTTGGACTGCTGGAGATTTGGGATTGCCGTCGACGTTACTGCAACGATGGAGTAGGCGCGTGGGGTGGATCTATTTTTTAAGAGAAAGAGAGAGAAACTGTGTGTGTGATGAGAAATTACTTATGAGGACATGTATTTAATAAGAATTAAAAAAGAGAAAAAGAGTATTTTTTGTCAAAAGTAAAAATGTGTAGAATGCTAATGCACACCTTCTAAAATTAAGGTGTGTGTGTATTAGCATTACTATATATATATATATATATATAGACACACACTTTCTTGACTGAATGATATAACATGGTACTCAATCTGTCCTTTTTTTTAAACCTTTGATAGGGGTGTAGTATAGGGACTATGCCCTTCCAACTATTATGTTGAAGGGGTAATCTGCATTATTAAGGCTATATCTAGTTCCTTATAACATGGCACTCACTGTTTGCTATCAAATGTTTTTAAGGCTATCTCTTGTTCCTTACACCGTCTTCTGAAGCAGACATAAGACATGTTACCTTATGTCACATTCTTTTGAAAATCTAAATCCCTGAAGATGCTAAGTTTTAACATTTTTATTTTGATTATTTTTTTTTTAATCTCTGGTCAATGTCTTACATTGAGTGGTACGATTTTACCCTGTAGCAAGAGAAACTGAAATGCCAGATGGAGTATATGGGAATTGTAAAGGAGCTGGAACAGAAGTTGGTGTTGAATCAAGAAAGACATGATTGCAATGCTGATAATGGAGAGGTATTCCTTTTTAAACTATGATATTCCATATTTTTGGATTAATTGCGAGTTTTTTTTTTGGATATATAGTTTTATTGTATCCTGATTTAGTACTGCGGGGGAATGCTGGGCGTGTCCTAGGTTCCCAGACTAATTGTTGATTATTTGCTTACTTACTTTTGGTAGAATTGGTTGAACTCAATTAAAGAACCCAAGTTTTGTCACAATTTGCAATCTACGCTATTCTTTGGTTGGAACATAATTTATGTATTTTCTAGCAGGTTTTATAGCACAGCCCTTGATGTGGATAAGATTTGGCATTTGACTCCAATTTATTGTAAATCACATATGCTATTAATGGGTTTTCTCTAACATACATGTTTAGGGATTGGGTGGTTTTGTTTGGTCTTATTTTTCTTCTCTTCTTGGGCGTTTCCTGTGCTGTTAGTTTGCTAAGGAGGATATTTATCTTCCATTCTCTTAGTAATTCAAGACTGACGTAGGCTGTAGGCAGATGTTGGAGTCAATATGCTTTCATTTCTACTCAATCATATTGACTTTCTAATTCCAAATTCCGTTAAGCAAGTCTCATTACACTTCTAGCATGCCAATTAGGTTGTGGGAATAGACTGCAATTGATATTCCATGATTATACTATTTACCAAGTAAAGTCAAGGTTTTTTTCATGAATATATTTAACTAAAATAGTTGGCTTTAGGCCATCAATTTTCTCTCCTTGTAATGGCTAGTCTATTTAAGTTAATATAAACAAGATATTATTATTGTTATTGTTGATATCTCGCCTAGAGGAACCAGGCTTTTGATTGATTTTTATCGTATTGGATTCTTTCTTTAATATATTAAAATTATTTGTTAGTTTATTTGAAGGCTTTGACCTATTGGCCTATCTAGAGGTAGGCATTTTAGCCTATTTAAAGGGATCATTAAAAAGTAGGTTTTTAACAAGTTTCGGGTCAAGCCCAACTTTTAAAAAAGGTATTTCACTTTAAAAAGGGTCCATGTCATGTATATAGGCCATATTTCTGCCTTAGACCCAACCCTGGCATTTCCATCCTTCTTGCTAATTATGAAAGAACATTCTAATTTCAGTAATATGTCTACAGTCGAAGTTCCACATTGTATCCATGGGGTGTGTGTGTGTTGAAGTCCCATCCCCCACGCCAGATTCATAAGTCATTCGAGGTATTCTAATCGGAGTTACCCAAATTTAAGATGATATGAGAGCCTATCATAGATCTATTGTTGGGTCATCCGCAGATGTCCAGTCATGCATACTTCACACTTCAAATATTGAGTTATAGGCTGAGAGTCAGGTGTTGAAATCCCACATTGCCTAGAGATATGATATAAGTAATACTTATTGGGCTCAAGCAGCCCCCATTTTACAAATTAGTTTTGCAGGGTCGAGACAAAATTCTTAGATCCACTTCTGAAAATTTAAGAATTTTGTCAAGAGCCGAGCATGAGATTTGAATTGTTTCGTGGCTAACATATGGCTTTTCTTAGTAGGCCTTCCTTGTTTTTGACTAAGCTATTATGGCTTGTGTGTAATTCAATTATATTATTAACACTTCAATCTTCACTGGTTCCTATGTTACCGACTCTGCCCTACAATATGTCATTCTAGTAAAAACAAATTGTCTCGTTTTATAATATCAATCAAGTATTGATGTTACTTTGCCTATTATATCCCTTACTTTTTGCTGCTCTCTGTTTCCAATTCTTTTAATTTCTCTTTCCTACCATTACTGAAGGGTAATTTTGTAAACTTCCTAATTTCTCTTTCACATGCATAATTAACTATATTTCTTAATTTGTGTGCAACTTACTAAAGTGAGGTATATTTTGAACGGAGGTAGTACAATTTATGTTCGCAATTGGCTTCTGAATTGGTTTGCCTTGTGGAGTTCTATTTACATCTTTTCCCTACTTTTGGGAATTTTATTCTGTGCTTATTTTTTTTAGCTATTTATGTCTTTTTGGCACAGGGGCCTGCACAATCTTCTGCAGACGAAGTTGCTGAGATCAAAATGCTGCTCGAAACCGAAAGCAATAGAAGAAAGGCAGCTGAAGAAGAGCTAACACATCTAAAACGGCAGCTGGGGAAATATACAAAACCAGAGGTGAGTTTCTTTCAGATGGAAAACTTCTCTGGCATTTTGTTTTTGTTTCCAATCATGTATTTCTGGTATATTAGAAACTTTTTATTGTGTACTAGGCAGGAGAGGATTTGGAGATTACAAAGCTTCGCAACCTCCTGGAGGATGAAGCTCTTCAGAAGAAGAAATTCGAAGAAGAAATAATAATATTAAGAAGTCAATTATTGCAAGCGAACTTTGAAACTGAGCAGGTATTTGTTTTATGTTGACTGAAGATGAAACACATGCTTCAATGACAAATTTTAGCTTGAATTTTATACGTTAACTTTGCAGTGTAATTGAAAAGTGGTTAAAAAAGAACAACATTCTTCAATGTTAGTTATAGATACTCGTCAACGTAAACGTAAGCAGATCAGCAAATATAGGTCATAAAAATATCCTACTCCAAACATATGTGAGGACAATATTGAAGAATGAACTGTATGATACTCTAGCTGCATTAGCATTTTGAAAATAGTTATGCAAATGTAGGAGAACCAGAAGCTAGTTTCTCAGTGTTCTTAACATATTTACATTTTAAAGTACTTCAAAAAGTTAGATATATATGGAAATCTTGGCTAGCACATTGAAATTGGCAGTTGTATGATATGAAGTTCTTCTGTTTCTACATAGCCTCTAGCTGCTGGTTACGTTTTTTCGTTTTAGTATAACGCCAACACAATCATTTGTTTAATGTTATGATCATAGATGAGAAGGTGTTTGGAAGGTGGAAGCTCTGGGAGCACATTTTCTGCAACAGATTCCTCCACGACTCAAGTCAGGCATTCCCAATTCAAAGATGCTGCAAATGGTCAGAAGTCATCTGTTGCTACACTCTTTGAGCAAGGTACAAGTTGTATGAGTTATGCATTGATTACACAAGTGTTCTCAATCTTGGATAGCAGCCAGCCACAAAAGCGCTATAGCAAGATAGCGGATAGTTCAAAGACTGCTATTTTGAAATTTTTACACCGTTTCTATAATCTATACCGTACATAAAGAATTCAACAACTAGCTATGATTGACCAGTGAGACATAGTGAGAGAGAAGCCCAAACACTGTTCTGGTGTCTTTTAATTGCGAAATTCCTAAATTATTTTAACAGTTTATATCTGTTTACAACACTGGAATAAACATCAGATCATCAACGTATATATGACTCACATTATTTTAACAGTTGGATTGCAAAAGATCTTGTCATTGCTGGAGTCGGATGATGCCAATGTACGAATTCATGCAGTGAAAGTGGTGGCCAACCTAGCAGCCGAAGGTAGAAGCTAAATTTTCTCAAGTCTCTGTTATTTGATCCTCTACTGTTACCAGATGTTCTATTTTTTTATTTATTTTTTCTTCAGTCTTTGTCTTTTGTCCATGCTGTGAGAATTCTGGACGGGTGAAATAAAAAAGACTATCCTTTTGCAAATTTGTTTTGTTAAAAAAACAGAGCTTTCAGATATTTGGCTTATATTTTGCTCATGCTTTTGACTGCTATCTTCATGTGATGCTCAATTTGTAGATCCTGAGAATTGTGCTTTTGTGGTTCTTGCTTAGTACTATCGTGTGCAAAACTTGCATTCAGTGAATGGGTTATCAGTTTTTAGTGATGTAATCATATAAGTCAAAACCATTGATAGACCTACAAACATAGCTAGCTTTGTTTTCACCATGTATAATCTTGCTGCAGTTTTTTTTTCTTTCTATAAATCATAGGCCTAAAATAATAGCAATCTTTGTTTTCCCTTTTCTAATTCTTTGTTAGAAATTCTAAATATTTTCTGTTGACTGTCCCTTCAATGTACTATTTGGGTTGTTTCTCACCAGGAAAATTCCGTATCTGGTGAAAAATTCCGTTTACATGTTATATTTCCTTCAAGTTTCTTTTTTCTTATGTGTAAATGTTGAAACCATCTTCAGTTTTAATCTTTTCGTCGTATATGTTCCTGTGCCTTTTGTTATTTGTACGGTATGTTTAGTAATTTTTCTCAATCTAACATGCAGAGGCCAATCAAAAGAGAATTGTTGAATCTGGTGGTCTTACTTCCTTGCTGATGCTTCTTCGAAGATATGAGGATGAAACTGTTCGCAGAGTTGCTGCTGGGGCAATTGCCAATCTGGCTATGAATGGTAATAAAGTTTGTAGTATTTTTTTTATTATGAGATGTTTTAGATAACAGGATCTTGCATCAGACTTTGTTACCAGTGCAGCTTATTTGTTGTACTTTTAGCTAATTTTAGTATTGATATTGTCTTGCATTCTTTTGTGGCAATTCAGAAGCGAATCAGGAGCTTATAATGGCTGAAGGAGGAATTACTCTGTTGTCAATGGCTGCATCTGACGCTGAAGATCCCCAAACTCTTCGAATGGTTGCTGGAGCAATTGCTAATCTATGTGGAAATGGTACAACTTCCTGTTTTCTAGTTATTCATGTTGGTATATTTCTTTGCTTTCTTGCCATTCATGTTGCTAAAATCTAAAATTTAAATATATTTTTTGTAAGGGTCTTGCTAACCAGTGCCCTCAGGGCAATGGTTAAGGAATGAAAAGAGGAAATAATTTATAAATCTTATGTAGAAAAAATTCTTTTAAAGTTTCAATGTGTTGAATACACAATTCACAAGAAAAAGTTTCTTCTTTGGATTTCTACACAAGTGCACTTGTTAGCATTTCCCTTTTTATAACTACCAAATAAAAACAGTTGGGAAATTACTTATAGGAATACCAGGTTGGTGATGTGCTTACAGTTAGTTTGATTTTGATGCCATGACTGACGACTAATCCTGAATGGTTGGCCTTGATGATACACATGCTACTTTACATACGCTGATGGAATAAATTAATGCAGATGCTGCTTCATATAAAGGAACGGATTCTCTCCATTGAAATTCTCTCATTTTTTCTCAATTGTTACATCTCAACCACAAACTCAATCTCATATTTTCTTTATAATTTTATATCTCTTTCTCTCTCATGTTTGATGGTTGAGATGTAACAATTGAGAAAAAATGAGAGAATTTCAATGGAGAGAATCCATTCCCTTCATATAATCAGTCTGTTTAGAGAGATTTAATTTGCATAATTTTCCAAAATAGTATCCGTGTAAAGCTGAAATATTTCGGGACTTTCTATTTTAGAGGTTATAAGATTTATATTTCTACTTTCTCTATGAAATGTTTTGGGTGAAGTCGCCATATTATATGAAACTTATTTGCAAGCTTCATTGTCAATGTTCTTCATTTAGTTTTTCTGTCATGAAGTGGTATTTGAAAATGGTTTTTTACTTGTAGATTTTACATTTAAAATCACCATTATCTTCATATGACCATCACTAGACATCTTTTGTAAGTTTATTCATAATGTTGTCTTTGTGTTTTCATCCAGATAAAATATTGATGACTCTGAGATCTCAGGGAGGTATCAAGGCATTACTGGGAATAGTAAGATGTGGACATCCAGACGTTCTTTCCCAAGTTGCACGAGGAATCGCTAATTTTGCAAAATGCGAGTCTCGGGCTTCTAATCAAGGTCTACTTTCTTCCTTGTTCTCAACATGAAAATGTTAAGTGTAAAATGTATAAAGTTGTTACTAGAAACTGTTGCCAAAATGTGAGTCATCCAATAACTAAGGTAAAATTCACGTTTCTTGGCAAGCCACCGACGTCATTTTTGCCCACCCCACTACACTTTCCAGAAAGAAACTGAATATTTCCAGCACTAAAGAGCAATTGACGAAATAAAGAGGTTTAATTTAGAGCTTTAGACCACAACTAATTTTTTGGTTCATATATAAATTTAAGTTGGTCAACCCAACTCATGTCACAATTACGAATATAGACCATATTTTACTTAAATGGTAATTTCAAATAAGAACCTCCAAACGGTTCTCAACAGTATGTGTTCTTGGTATTTGAGGACAAAGCTATGGAGTTGCTCTTACTATTATATTTTTCACTCTCAGGGGTAAAAACTGGCAGGTCTATATTGATAGAAGATGGTGCACTTCCGTGGATAGTACAAAATGCTAATAATGAAGCTGCACCAATCAGGCGTCACATTGAGCTTGCACTCTGCCACTTGGCACAGCATGGTAATATGATTTCTTATCGTTTTTTCATTTTTTGCAACTACATATTGTAAAACTTAAAGCAACTGAGGCTGTACATATTGCAGAAGCAAATGCCAAAGACATGATTAGTGGAGGTGCTCTTTGGGAACTTGTCAGGATTTCAAGGGATTGTTCACGAGAGGATATACGGAGTCTTGCTCATAGGACTCTCAGTTCTATCGCACCATTCAAATCTGAATTGCGGCGATTACGTGTAGAATATTGAGTACAACTCTACCTGGTATTGCATAGTAGTTCCTGTCCTACAGCTTGTGAGACCAATCTACTGGCACTTGAGTTCAGATTATTTTAAGTGGCATTTGAGGGTAGTTGCTGCAAACCTTGCTATTTTTATTTAAATCAAGAGAAGCAAGGATTTAGCAAGTTCTTTCGTGATATCTAGCCATCACTGACCTAGAATGTAAGTATGTAAGTTAGAGAGGAGGGGAAGTAGTTGAAGAGAGATGTGGGATTTTGGGTGGGGGGGAGGTGGGAATATATATGTCATGGTAAAAGTGGGTTAGTCAAATTTTGAAAAGCTGGAACTGCCTACTGTTGTATTTTATTATTGATTTGTGTAAGTAATGCAAATTATCATATTTTTTAGATGCCAATGCAAGAAAGTAATTGTTCTTCTGATTTGTTATAATTTGGTAGACCAAATTATTGTAATGTAACTAAGGCGACTAATCTCAGAAGATAACTAGATTCTTTTAAAGATTTGACCTCATATAAGAGATTCAATTCCAATCCACCTGTTGAAGGGATCTTGGTATCTAACACACGATTTCATTTGGTAAAGCATGTGAGCTGTTTGTCTGAATCTTAATTAATGCACTTCTGAACACTTTCATAACATTGGGAGTGATTTATTGGGGAAATCAGTTTTGGTTGAGATATTTATATTCTGAAATATTCTAATGCACTCAGACGTCTTTTGATGATAGATATCAATTTTTAATTCTAGTCATTTAATTGAGAGCTTTTTCCAACTTGTTTCTAAAAACACATGTGTTGCAAAGTAAACTAGAAGGAGTTTTTTTGTTTCTGTCTAGGCATATACTCCGAAGGGCACAAAAAGAGTGTTTTTGGCATAAAGTTATATATAACCTCGAAATAAATCAAGAAAGTAGTCACAAGTCAAATGACTATAAAAGTGGCTGGCTTCCTTCAAAAAATAAAAAATAAATAAAAGTGGCTGGCTATGCTGAGCTCATTTTCTTTTGAAGATATGTTGAGTTCATGCTTTGATTCATTTGAATGAATCGATATTCAAATCGGGGTTCATCTCTGAATATTTTTTTTGAAGGGTCATGTCTAAATAATTAAATACACAAATTCAACTTATATTTTTTACTATTGCTTGCTTTAATTTAAAAATGTATTTTTATTGATCATGTATCTTACACTTTATAATAAGATTTAAATCACAATTCAAATAGTAGGTAATCTGATACACGAATTGAATATCATTTTGTTAATCATCCTTAATAAAATTCTAGAATTGAACATATAAAGTTTAGGATCTATCTTGAGGAAACAACTGAAAAAGAACATGAGCATGAGTGAAAACTACGAGTAGTTTAGAATTTAAAAGAAATAATATGCAACATCTCACACGATAAAGTATCTCAAATTAAAAAGGTAGAAACGGCAGAAACGTATTAGACGAGGAAAAGTAAGGCACTACACAATTCTAAGAAAACAATGAAGGAAAAGTGACAAGCAAGCGGTCTTCAACAAGATAAACGAGGCACCAAGCTCTCCAAAATCCAAATTGCATAAAACTCTTACATTGATATTTATAGGCTAAGCTTGGAAGGTAGAAGTAACCATTTCTCACTACCATTTACCAATTGCGCATTGATAAGTGCATTTACATAGAAAATAACCTCAAACTAGGAAATAAATTCTCACTACACACTAAAATGACATGGAGTACTAATTAACAACATTACGTAAGGCTTGAACACAAAAGATCACCAGAAAATTCAGTCGAAAAATAGTGCGAAAACCGATACTAATAAAATAGATAAAACTTAATCTTCTTTGATTAGATGCAGTCCACAAATGCTTCTTGCATCTTTACTTGCGCCTCCCAATGTGTCCACTTCAATTTGGACGCGAAGCATATTCTCATTAATCAAATTAATAAGGTTGAAGTCATTTTCATGCTTGAGCCTCAAGTGTCATTCCTCCAAATAATTGAAGTGGAAGGAAATATGTACAACAAAGCCATGTTCAAAAGGTGGTGGGTAAACCCATGAAAATTCAAAGCTACGTAAAGAGAAACTTCAGTGTTTCAAATTGATAACACGCGTCACCCTTTCAAAGAATATGGGGCACATGGTTGGACTGAACATGATATCTTCCCTCATCCATTCTGGTGCTAATCTTTCAAGTGTGCCTAGAGATAGAACATGGTATAGCAGTTCTGCTTCCTCTCCAGGGGCTCTACTAATCCATGATATACTGAAGGAGTAACCTATCATCAAGACAATAATAGAAACATTTTAGCCAAGCACTCGTAATAAAATGTTGAACGTCTAAAATTTTATTTCAAATTTTAACAATAAAATGTAGCAGTGAAGGCCCTCCAAATCAAACAAAAATATAGTATAGGTTACTGTCCATGAATTGTTTACTGAACTGAATAAAAAGAGGGGCAGAAGAGGGTTATTAATAGTTAAATTGACTCTGATGACTAACAACCGTCCCCAGGGGGATTTGAATTCAATCTCTTGATGTTATAATGTTATACTTATACCACTGAGCTAACACCTGATGGAGAGCTGAACTGAATAGAAAATACAAACTTTTCAAAGTTTAAAGCCAAAAATGATACACAAGCTGATTGGTTTTTACATGATCAAAGCATCTAAAACATACAATTGACATTTTTGTTTAGTCTCCTATACAACAACTGTTTGTTTAAAGAGAAAAAAAGAGACAGGGAAATAAGAGGATGAAATATTGGATGAACAGAAGAGGAATTTGGAAGATGTGCAAGGCAGAATGAAGATATATGCAGACAAAAAGCGGAGATATGTACAATTGATTGGGTTTGTTTGAAGGTTCAACCCTACTGGCTGCAATCATAACTGCCGAGGCGTAATAATTTGCCAATTGCATTTCTACCAGCAATGAAAACAACAAAAAGCCATTTCTCAATAGCTGGAGTTGACTACGTAGACCAAACTGTTAAAATGTCCTATTGAAAACCATATCTAAAGGAAAACCATTTAAATCTAAGTCCTTTGTTCATGTCTATAGTATGTTTAGGTCTCTTTTGACCTATAACAGTTTACCCTCCATCCTATTTATTCTGCCAATGAGGCTCCGAAAAGTTTCCTCCACAAGTGCTCAAACTACATAAGGCAATATTCCACCATCTTTTCCAAAATAGGGATTAACCAAATTTCATCTCAAACACATTTCATTCCTAATCATATCGTGTCATGCACATTCACCCCTCCTTGTAGTTTTCTTGTGTTTTCAATATTGAGCTTTCTTTTCTGCTGACCCTCTACCACTACACATTCATTCAATCTCATACAACATTGCAAATTGCAAGTCTAGCAGTCCCGTAATAGAATTTTCCCTTAAATATGACAGGTGCTTTTCTCATTCAAAGCACCAGTTGATTTCATCAACCCCACTTGAATCCTATAGTTTATATTTCCCCTATTTCCCAATTAATTTGTATGACGGGTCCAATATATAAACTGCAAGATCTATGGAATGGTCTCCAATTCACCTCTACACAAGAATTAGTATACTTCCTAGTTCCTACTAAACTTACAATACATATACTCCTTTTTACCCCTGTTCAATGAACAATCACAAGCTTTCAAACTTGTGTCTTCAAATCTTTAGCTTATCATTTATTTATCCTTTTGAATCTCTAGTACAAATAAACCATATTATCTACAAATAGCATACATCATGACAGTGGCTAATCAATATGAAGATCGAGTTAAAGAGATGGACTCAGTTGATTCTGGAGCAGTCCTATTATAGTAGTAAGAAAATCTTGTGGCACCACCTTGTGTTCTCAAACAGTCATGCTTGAGCATACTATTACAACTGATATTACATGGTGTTGGTCTTTCCAATTTCAATCGCCAAGTTATGGTCCTGTTAGTTTTAACTGTTTTCAAATGAAGTTCAATCATAACCTGGTTATTGCTAGCCATTGCCATTTGCCACTTCTCTTGCATCAATATATCACCCACAATATCCCTCAAACCCTTATTTAAAGAGCGTGTTTTACGATTCTGAGATTAGATTGAAACATATTCGAAGAATTTTAAAATTAGGGAATAAATATCATTCAACAGATGTCACAGTTTGATATTTGATAGTAATTTCTCTTAAGCTAGCACTCAAGCTGATTAAAGTATTGAGTCTTCTGAACACAATGTAAACCCTTATTTCTAAATTCCTTAAATTTTAAACATCTCATTGCCCATTAATGTAGCCTTACTAGAGCGTCTAAATTCCTATAATTACAATTATATGCATTTCAGTACTGAAAGATACGGTGCACTGACATCCTATTGCACCATTAACCAGGATAATGTTGAATTAAAGCAGATTTTGTGGAAACATTTTGTAAAAACTCCATATATTAACAAAGTAATATTCGATAAATAAAATAGAATCTTCCCAACATAACCAGATTAAAACAACATAGAAAAGTAGTTTATAAGCCAAAAGTATGAATTACCACTTGATTGATGCATTGCAGAAAGACATAATCGTCCAGTTTGACAGTCAGTGGACAATTTCATGTCCAATGTATACTCAAAAAGAGCATGAACAAGCCAGTTTTGACGATCACTTTCTTGTGTATCAACGCCTGTAAAACACAATGAAGGATAAATAAAAATATTGCTAAAACCCCATTGAAACAATTCACATGTAAAGATGCGTGAATACTAATTACTAACACCAACCTGATTGATCATTAGCCTTAGAAGTAGAGCACTCCTGCCGCTTTTCACAACAAAATGCGATCATATTAAGGTGCTTAATGTATCCATCAAAATAATAAAATGAAACGTCCATGCATAATTATAATTTATATTCATATTCATATATAAATGAATACATGCAAATATATTCCAATTTCTAATTCCTCACCTTATTGGGAGCATTCTCCTTGATAAAGCTTCGTGTTGACTCTCTATCCACAGAATTACCATCATTTTCAGATGGTATAAACCTCTCTTCTATGTTCAATGCATCTTGTTCCTGCCTCGTACGTTTTCTTGTCATTCTTATATATGAGTTATTGGGGGTATTGTTCACGACCCTTCTACTGTTACTTAAATCACCGGAAGTTCCTTCCTTCAGAAGCTTTTGCAACTTCTCAACTTCTTCAAAAAGAGCTTCATCTGCCAAATGTGGACAACCAAATCCTCAGTAAAAAAAAATGTTATAAAGGAATAAATTTAAGGACAAGGACACAGAAGAACACTGCAAACCTAAATTACAAATCATAACACAATTGAACATGATCAAATTCTGACCTAGAAGAAAGATTCCTACAGAAGTTCAGATGATAAGGATCAACTAGGTAGCCATCATAATGGAGAGCACCTTGCCTTGCCTCTCTAATAAGGACTTAACCCAAAAACCCAAAATATGAGAACTAACTAAAACAATTTCAGATTCAAAGCAACAAATTGAAAAACTATAGTTACATTAGATTCTGAAAGTCAAGAAACACATGAAAGATAATAATTTATTATTAATTTGCTTTTTGGGATGGATAAGTAAATCACTTAGTAACTTTAAAGAACCATGAATATCTCGTTGAATAGAAAAATCAGGTTTTCTTTACCGAGACAGTAGATATTACTGATATAAGTACATTTCTTAAGTTGATAACTTATGACCTTCGAATTTGGTCTTTAGACCTAACTCAACCCCAAAAGCTGGCTTTGGGACGAGGGTTGCCCGCTGATTTATAATTACTATTTGGGCCATATAACTAGTCAATGTGGGATTTTCTACACACCCCTTCACGCCTAAGACATTTAGAGCATAAAGTTTGATGTATTGGTCATTTACAGATGCCTCAATAATGGGTGATCTAAAGATATAGAATGAGCTTTGATACCATCCGAAGGGCTTTCAACCTAACTCATCCCAAATCATTCAAACATAAAAATAAAAAAAAACTTGAGATCATAATGATAATAAATTTCAATTATTATGAAAGATATCAGATAACATCCCGTGATCCATGCCAATAAACTAAGATCTTGTAAGTACTATTTCCAAGTCAAAAACACAATCTTTCATCAACATCTGTACTATGATATTATTTAGCAAAAAAGATTGAGAGGCTCACTCTTCTTCTTTTCCTCCAATAAAAGCCTTTGATGCTCAACCAGTTCGTTGTCTTTGGCAACCCTGGATGAGAAAAACAAATTTAAGTCTTTCATAGTCCAACACACACACACACACACACACACACATGCGCGCGCGCGCCATCCACCACCACGAATAAACAAAACAAAAATTAGAATTTTCTAGTAACATCCCAAAATATTCAGTTACACCAAGTTGCCTGTTTGGTACGACGTAAAATTGAGCTTATGGCTTATAGCTTATAAGCTCGTATGAATATAAAAGACTTCTTTGGTAACTGTCATTTTTACACGAGCTTATAGCTTATTTTCATGAGCTTATAGCGGTTTTTAGTAAGCTAATTCAAGTAGCTTAAAGCTTATAGGTTGTCACTTTTTTATCTCTATTTTACCCCTGCAATCTTAATTGATTTTTAAAAAAAAATTAAATGCACATTTTTTTATGTCATTTCATATTAATAAGCTACTTCAATCGCTAACTTTACCAAACACTACAAATGCTATAAGCTCATCTGCTATAAGGACTATTTTTTACCAAACAGAGCCCAAATCTATTTAAAGTTTTTCCAAAGACATCCTAATCCGGGGGATCAATCCCACCATCTACTAGAAGAGGACCAATTGAAGTCAGAGTAAAGCCGAATTGTTAGCACATTGAACTTAAGACCTTAGAGAGGAGCACACTTGTAAGTCTCAAGTCTTACACCACCAGGCCAAAATTGAATCATAATACCCAAATTGCCCTTGTTCATATAAATTTTTCAAAAACCCTTTTTTCAATTAATATCCATAAAAATCTACAAAATAAAAAAGGGGATTAAATGTAGAATATTACATACCTAACTGAAGTCAATTCATTTCCCAAATCATTAATTTGACCAATAAGCTTATCATTTTCAGTCCTCAAGTGATCTATCACTTCTTCCGCAGCTGTAACGCAGATTAATTCACACAATCATAAACAATTACACTTTCTGGGTAATTATCAGTGCTTAAATTAACTTAAATAATCACACAAAGCACAAAACAAGCGTGTAAAATGAAGAATGTAGAATAGTACCAGAGACGAATTTGAGGAATTTGAGTTCTTGTTCCTTGTTAACATCTTCCAATTCGGAGAGTTTGTTAGTCTGCGAGAATAAATAGGTGAGTGAGGAACAAAATAGTTGAAAACGAAGAAGAGAGAGAGAGAGAGAGAATGGAAGAAAGAGAACCTTGAGAGTGGTGTATTTGGTGTAGAGTTTTTTGTAGAGAGCTTCCATAGTTTGGGAAATTAGGGTCTCACAATGAATTTGAATGAGGTTGAAAAGAAGAAGCAGTTTTCAGCTTATTTCGAAATTTGAAAAGTTTGGATCTGATTTCTCTCTCGCGGGGTTTCTCACTTGTAGAAAATGTTGCCAGTGAAATAGAAGTCAAAATGAAATTAACGAGTCAAAATCATTTTTGCGACAACTTTTATGATAATCTTCTCGTATATATTCACATTGTGTTCTTACCTTATGTTTATATTGTTTTTGTTTTTTAAAGGGTATTGTTTTGGTTTTTATATCAATATCAACATTTTTTTATATATTTTTTTATATATTTTCGTTGTTCAACATGTTGTTTAAAAAAATGATTGTTCAAATAACATTTTTAAAAAAAATACTCTGAAATTGTAAAATCTTGTCATTACACCTTGAATTTTGAGAAAAGGCAAATACTCTTCTCAAATTGTAAACCGTCAAACAAGTTGGTCCCTCCGTACATTTTATCTGTTAAAGTTGATGATTTGTCCGTTAAATGTCCATGTGACACTGACAGTATTTGATAGACAATGTCACGTCTCATGTGGTACTTGCCTATAATCTTATGGGTATTTGTCTGTTTTTTTAATTCACCATTTTTTTATGGAATCAGAATTTGCAATGGATATTTTCTGCCCACCATATATCCTTACTTCATTAAATAGCTATGTATTTATTGTTGGTCTAAAATGATCATGCATGCATTATTTGGAGCATATAATAATTGTTGTGTATTTTCTTTGTTTGGAACAAATTATTTGATCCACACTAAGTATGTATACATTTTTTTTTGACAAAAATAAAACGATATTCATTCATTCAAATTGATAGAGTACATCGCAATCAGATACAAACATTGCTAAAAACGTAAAGGATGAATCTATGAACAAACTCACAGTATCTAAGTTAATAGCATATAACGGCAAAATGCCTACAAATAATATGATAAAATCTAAACCACCGAAATACCCATGCTTTCGGATCTGCAACGTTGACGACCAAATCATTGATTGAATTTGTAATTGATTGATGTCGATCTTTTAATAGGAATTAAACAAACACCGCGACAAGACGCGAAATCAAACGCGGCACAAGACGACGAACAACACAACGTCACACTTAGACGGCGAAATCACAAAAAACACAAAAAGAAAAACTTGATATTATGTGAAAATCACTTATTTAAATTGAAAGAAAAGGGGAAAAAAGATGTAGAGGGGTGATCTAGGTCAAAAAATGACCTAAAACCACCCCTCCTCGATGAACGAAGGAGAAATGAAGTTTAAATAGAAGTTAGAGTTTTTCTCACTAGAAAACTAGGACCGACTACTAGAATTCTTTTCTTTTCTAAATTTTTAAATGGCTCCCAACTATCTAAGTATGTATACATTGTTGAGCTAAAATGATTATGTATTATTGAATGAAAATGAATGTATGAGGTAAATTGTGTGTTAATATGTCAGTTTTTGTGGCAATAAAATTTAGGCAAAATCATTCATGAAGTTGGTCACTTAAGTGTGAAATGCACCCTAAAATTAACAATAAAAATTCACATTATCAACAAAAGAAGGAAATTATATTGATAACTAAATTATATTTCTCAGCAATCAAATGATCAATACTAAATTATAATTATATTTCTCTTTTGCTCACATTATTTCTTTTTTAATTAATGCTTCATCCTCTAAGAGGAAACTGCACACAATCTTTCATAGACTTATAGTATTGACTTATTCCATGAACTCTCTTTTTCTTCCTCCAGAGTATTATTCTCTTGTTCTTCTTTGCTCCTTCAAACACTTATCTTCACATGCTCCTGATATAATTCGACTTCTTTCTAAATGTTTGGTATAGACACAATTAAATTGTGATGTAAAATCTCTTCTTTGAATATTACAAAATATTATAATCGTAGACTATCCAATATGGACAATACTACACTATCCTAATTCTTATCCTATTTTGATTTCTCAAACAAGCTTTAATTACTTGACTAATCTAGTAATCTTGTCCTGATTTCATCATAGACCGAAATTCTTCATAATTCACAAACCCATCTCCATTCTTATCAACCCCTTTGATCATACGCTTGCATTCTCCAATACTACAATGATCAAATCCTAAATTTATCAGAACTCTCTTAAGTTCCTTAGCTGAAATTAAACCATTCTTATCAGTGTCAAAGACATGAAAAGCATCCATGAGATACTCATCTTTCTCCTTGTCATTGGCACAACCAAACTTGCCTTCTTTGTCATCCATAACAACCATGAATTCCTCCAAATCTACAAACCCATCTCCATTTGAGTCCAAAACATTTACCATACCTTCTGCTTCTTTAGCAGCTATGCTATCTTTGCATCCCAAACATGAAAGTAACTCACTTAGCTCACTGGTTGATATCTTGCCATCTCCATTTGTGTCAATCAGCTTGAAAACTTGTTTGAATTGATTAGACATCTCCATATCAACAAAAGAAGAGAATCTTGTGTCAGGTTCTCTTACAATGTCCATGCTTCTTGGTTGGTTGAAGAGGAATTTGGCCTTCTTGTTAAGAAAGGTGAAGACAGTCCCGAAAAGTCCTAACATAACTGTTAACTAGTTTGAACAAAGGATCAAAGTAAACGAAGGAGTTATAACAGTGGAGTTGGAAATCTGGTGAATGAGAAAAACTAATATAACAGCTAATATACTAACATTTCTACATATAAAAAAGGGGTATATATATATAGATATATAGAAGTGTTGTAAAGTTGGTAACTTATGGAATAGATGCACTCAATAAAAGAAAAGATATCAGTTTGAGGCTAACATGTTTAACTTCATGAAGTCTTCAACGGGAGCAATTCCAACTATTTAAACCTTTCTTTTATACAGCATGAGATATGTTTGTGCACTTTATAGAGGAACCTGAAATTCTGTTCACAAAACACATGCCCTAGAAAAATGGATAAGTTTTGGACTGGTTCATTTTAGTTTGATTAGGTCTTGTTTGGTGTGTTGTTGAAAAGTCATAAAAATCACACTAATAAAAAATGCCGGCACATTTCACTTTTGTTTCAGATGTAAGCCAGGCTTAGACAAGTGGACACTACTTAATTTGTTTAATTGTTCTTAGTTCCGCAGGACTGCAACTAGATTGATGATTTGGCTTTGGACCTTTGTATTTAGATCTTGTGATAAAAATAGACTGCCATCTTAAAAGAGAACTTGATTCAAAAAGAAATTTAGATTTGAAACTTCACTCACTTAATTGAATCTGAGCAAAAGTAATTTATTTGTCTTACTAATCATTATTAACAATCTCAATTCTCTTGAAAATAGCAACTTCAGCAGCACAAATCGTGTTGCACCACAGCAAGAAAATTAATCACCAGTAATTATAACAAGAAAATTATCAAACTAAACAAAACAGGGAAATAAAAGAGGTGATAGGAAACTCATTCTTTTAAAATTGGGGAGAAATTAAGGATACAACATTATACCTCTTGGTAATACATATCAATTCTGATTAGAAAAGCTAGGCTTCTAAAATGCAGAAATTGAAAGGTGTATCTAAACATAAATCGCAACTAATTTTGAGTACACTATCAAACTCTATTTCTGTCACGTGATCAAAGGCGAGAAAATATGAACAAAAAGATCTACACAAAAATATCCTGCATCTCGAAAAGCAGGGCCAATCTTACTAAAGCGATCAACATGACCGTAGTAAAAGAGGACCAACCGATAAACTAAGCATATCGCTGAGAGCGACCTGGACCTCAGTTGATCCATGTTCACAACTTATCAAGCTTGAGAGAAGAGGGAAAAAATGCACCAGATTCTTCTCAAAAGAACTATCTCCCAAATTACCAATAGTCTGAAGAGTGGTCACAATGAGTGGTGCACGTGCAGCTAACTCTCTTCGTTTCCCAGAGCCTAGAGGAATTAACCAATGTTGCTGTCTACCATGAGAAGATTGAGACACTTGTCCAGAGCCTGCTACTTCAATATAAAACTCTAAGACCTCCTGGCAAAGCTGAACTAGATGAGTTTCAACCTCAACCTCCTCATAGCTTGGTGGTCTGTCCACAATGAGGTTCTGTAAAAATGTGATGCATATTTGGTAGGACTCATTCTCAAGTCGTAACAGTGGAGGGTCTTGCATTTGGGTCATAGACCCAAACTCTTGTAACTTGGAGCGTAGAATAGTATTGCTGTTAATCTTGTGAGCGTGTGATGCCACATTACGCATAGCATCAAAGAGGACTAGCATGGCTTTCGCTGAAAGTTGAGTTCGGTATATGTTATATATCTCCATCACAGCCTGTCAATTTCAGTGAGAGTTAATGTTAAATTTTTAGAAAAACAAATACATCTCTATTCTATTTCTATGGCAGATATAACTGTGGTTGTCAGTGCACAATATGAAAAAAAATAAACTGATTGAAAAACATGTCTCCTCCTTGTTAATGCACATTCCTAAGAGTAAGGCTATAAATACAATAGTAGTGCTAAAATAGTGATATGAAGACTATAAGATATTTGCAATGAAATTTCCGTAAAAATACTAATAGAAGATATTTTAAGCAAAACATCAGTTATAAATTCGTGTTCTGTTTCTATGACACTCTTTTTTGGTATGGAGGAACAGAACAAAAAAACAACCTGAATCAATAAAAGCTGAACAGCTGCCCGACATTTTGCATCTGATAAATAAGCATAGAGACGGTCAGTCCTCGGGCTTTCTGCATTATCATGTGAGCTAGACTCAGCAGGATCTCTGTCATCTTCATCTTTTGAAGCATGTTGATCATTTCTAGTCACAAAATCTCCACCATCAAGGAATGAAAAGTCGGGGAGTGTTGCATTTGCTGCATCCTTTAGTGACAAAACCACTTCTAACCACTTCTCATCGGAAAACAGCTCCCCAGCATTACTCATCAAACGAACAAATGCCGCAATACCAATGCCAGCCAGGCTTTGATGAGGACGCTTTATAAAGCTTATAAGGAGCATCAGCACCTTCTTTAAAAGTGGGTTAACAGTGCTGTAGAAGTTGATAAAAAGATCTACAACCAATTGGAGGGCTAACGTGCATGTTTCATAGAGCCATGCATCTTGATCAAGCTCACCATCAGCCTCCACTTCACTGACCTGGGAGCTATTCCCTGAAGGATCAATAGCATGGCGAACATAATCAAAAATCGGGAATAGGACTGATTCGAATACTCTTTCCCATAACGGCAGTGAAAAGAGGTGGCCATGGTTGCGTAAGGTTTCAAATAGGACTTGCAAAGCACTCTGCCTTATCTCAGACCTTGGGTCAAAGCTAAGCTCAGACAAACCTGCACAAAAGAGATAATGACTAAGCACAGATGAAACCAGCTACGCTTCTTACAACTAGAAACAAGGGTGATAGCAATAATCAATGTCTTAAAAATCTGACCGAACCAGCCCGTTCAACCGGTTGACCTGGGAACTAGCCAATTCACTGATGGGTTCAACAACCTCAGTGGAATCACAATCTAATCAAACCAAATTAAACCGAGGTTGATTTGGTTGAACCACTGCTCAACTAGTTTTCATGCTGCTTTATTTTTTATTTTTTACTTTTGTAATACTTTTTATTTACCAATTTATTAGCTAGTTAACTGTGGTTGAACCAGTTGATCTACTTAAACTATAATCCGATAGACTTCCTGTCCGGTTTTTAAAACATCGCCAAAGTACTAATATTTAGAGCAAGTTATGAAACAAAGCCAACTATTTTTGCTCTAATTCATAGCTAGACAAACTTAAAAAAAGTCCTTACCAGCCAATAAAGGAAACCAGAAATAGAGATGATCGTCCTTGTCCGTCACCTCTCCATTATCTTGTCTCCCCTCTTTTCCAGTTCGAGGTGAAGCTGTGGAAATCTTTCCAGAAGTTTCCTTTCCTTTATTCCTTGACGAAGAGCCAAGGTCTCCTTCAGCTAGTTTTGTTGCACAGAATCGAAGAAAAGTGATGGCATTTAGGCTAATCTCTTTGTTAAATCTACTATTGGTGAATGCAATTAGACAATTGACACAATCTGTAAAGGTGGTAGTTTCAGTCTCAGTGATGTATGGAAAGTAATCTCGAATAATCTTCTCAATAATTTCAAAAGCCAAGAGTACAATGTTTTTGTGGTCATCATATGCTGCTGTTGTAAATACCTGATATCAAGTCCACAAACAATGAGTTAAAGAAAAAATTAAATATTTTCTTCACCGGATAAACTCAACAACAACATCATCTGTGAGAATTGGAGCTCTCTACAGAGAACATAGATTGAGTAGACGTACCATGAACATGCTCTTCCATCCTGATTTAACATTGTTGACACGAGATAAAACCATTTGAGAGACACATCTGATAATAAGCTCTCTAATTTCAACAGCACTACTCTTTCTCATAACAATCACAAAAGGCTTCATAAATTCATTTTGGAAATTATAGTTAGCCAACTCTTCCCGCTCAAGAAATTTCATTGACAACTGACGCAAGGAATCCATAGCAAAAATTGCAATCGAAAGATTTCCTGAACAACCAATGGTTACAAAGAAATCTGAAAGAACGTGACAGATGCTTGACCACACAAGCCGGATACGGTTCATATTATAGTGCCTGTTACAGAATAATAGTGTCAAAATCAAACAATATAACTTTGACAGCAGTAAATAAACTTCAATTCATTAACCAATCATGAACCACAAAATCATAAGATAATGTTCAATGCTTTCCTGACTTTTTTTCAGATGAACAGCACCTTCTCAACTACACCTTTGGTGAAACTTGTAAGTTTTCCTCGTTAATAAAATAAAAAACCTTACAAATTGTTATCCAAAAAATTGTATCTTCGCATGCAAAATCCCATGTTATTTTACAATAGTTGAACAGGAAAATGAGCAATTTTTCCAAACTACAATTTGTTTTGCAATATGGGGATTTAAAAGAGGCAATAAACTATAGCAAGCAATCAAAGCTACAAAGTCACTTCCCATAAGATCAAGGTTCCAAAAATTATATTCAATTTGTTGTTGTAAATCATATTCCCCAACCCATAAACACTGAGAGACAAAAAAGAGAATAAAGTTCAGAGAGAGCAGGGAAGTAGCATGCATTAACTAGTAGGAAAGATAGTACATACGCAATCTCCACTATCTTTGTAAGGCTGAAAACACGCGGATCAGATGGTGATCTCAATTCCTCCATGGAGACCTTGCATAAAGCCTTAACAAAGTCTATTATGGCCTCACTATTCAACTTTTGACTCCGCGTGAATATGCGATTCATTTCTGAGCTTCCAACTTGTTCCAACATATTCAAGTTAGAAACTAGACTGTTCACCTGTTCTGATGTGATAGCTCCAGCAGCATTACTGCCGATTCCAGCACTATCATATGAACCACGCATCAACGTGGTAGCTGC
>Ga0099826_10000172_pt1 | contig 27279 bp, 19 predicted proteins | sample Mtrugardesep15_FD_76830 | JGI IMG/M metagenome (GOLD analysis project Ga0099826, IMG submission 76830) | Root nodule microbial communities of legume samples collected from California, USA - M. trunc garden sep15 | ecosystem: Host-associated > Plants > Roots > Nodule | place: USA: California... | reverse complement strand
TTTGTCTCTTTTTCTCTCATATTTATTGAAAATCCAATTCATGTGTTGATACAATGATTTCTTTTATATTTTTCTCTCTAATTTTTATTTAGTTTTGGTCTCGTTTTTTAGTCTATTGTTTGGTTTGTCATTTTCTTATTTATTTAATCTTATTTTTTGGTTTGTTAAAGTCAATAGGATAATAATCAATTAAAAATACTTGTAACTCGTCAATTTATTAATTTAAATTATAATATATTGAGCGATATAGTGGTAAATAGTTATCGAATATGAAGAAAGAAAAAGGTGGTTGAAAGATTAGTGAAACAAACAAATGATTGTCGTAGATTTTTTTAAAAAAAAAAAAATCATTGAAATATTTTTATTGATTCGACAATTTCGTTAATACATAAATAAGTTATAAATAAAAAATTAAGGGTCTATGAAAGATATGTATTTTCAACCAGGGGTGGAGCCACCCCCCAGCTAGTCTGGGCTAGTGCCCAGGCTCAGCTCCAACTTTCCTTGTAGCAAGCCCAACCATTACTAGAATTTTTAGTTTTTCCTGCGGATTTTTGGGCAAATTCCGCAAGAAACACATTTCCTGCAGATTTTGCCATGAATTTAGGTTCCCAGGTGAGGTAATACTAGGATTTTAAGATCCGCAGGAAAGATATATCCGCAGGAAATGTGAAATTATCCACAGGAAATGTGAAATTATCTGCAGGAAATGTGAAATTATTCGTAGGAAGGAAGTAACGTTTTGCGATTTTTTTTTTGCCGAGGCTCTATAAAATTCCTGACTCCGCCACTGTTTTCAACTATATAAAAATTTGCAATACAAGTTCAATAAATGTTAATCTAATTGATGCTATAATAAATAACATTGTGTATATGTGTAGATGAGTGGTAATCAATATCATTCGAATAAAGTTTTTCAATTTCTCTTCTCACTTTTGATCTCATAGTTCATCCTTTTCTTCTCTTTGTTAGAGTGAAAGTAACCACTTTGCACTAACAAGCATGTACACATAAAAAAAATGTTACCAGATATATACTCATCGGTCTAAATTGCTCATTTGATAAGTGAATGATCAAAATTGTCAAATCGTAACACTTGAGAGGTCGAAAATCCAATTAAATCTCAATCATTTAAGTTCCTTCATTTTAAAAGATTATAAAAAAAAATGTGATCTAATTAATAATAGGTCGTAACTTTTTTTTTTCAAGAAAATAGGTCATAACTAAAATAGGAGAACTCTTTCTCATTCTAACCAAAAAAAGGAGAAATACAGTACATTTTTTTTAAATTAAGGTAAATAGCATCTACCAAAAGAAATTAAGGTAAATATCAACAATTGTCCTAAATGTGCATATTAATTAAAGAATCAAAATCTATAGTAAATTTAGTTTAGTTGATAGGTACATTATAATATATGTAGGAGGGGGGTTCAAACATCTGACATCTTACTTATTCGTTTTAAAAAAGTGAATTTTTAATCACCAAACTACTTGACAAAAGAAGAATCAAAATGTTTTGATATGTGTATTCAATACTTTAAAAATTAAAAAAATTGTTATTTTCAGTATAATATTCCTATATTTAGTTTTTTAATGTGTGAACAGTTATAGCAAGACACATAAAATAAAACCATATGCCCTAGGTTCCAATCTCCCAAAAAATATCTATGTTTCATTCAAGTTTCAATTGTCAAACTAATACTAAGACCATCCACAATGGTGGATGCTTCATTTATTTAGCACCACATTAAATAGGCACCCTTATTGTGGAGTAAAATATACGGGTGTTTACGGATAAGAGTGGTTATGGAAGCACCTCCTCTCTCTTTATTTTTTGCAAATCTCATTTAATAAATCTTAATAAAATGATAAATTTCTGTTGAAATGTAATGATATAGAATTATTTGTGAGACCTATTTAATAATTTCTTTTGAGGTGCCGGGTTGGAAAAAATTGGTGTTTATTAAGTATTAGCGTAAAATAGATGATGTGGACATAAGAGCATCCACAATGGAAACCCTCAATCATGAGATTTTAAACGGGTCACACATGGACACATCACTTTTTTTATAATTTTTTAATAATAGTACCTAATAGGTACTCATCCACTCCAATAGAGACCCTATTAACAAAAAGTCTAAATGAGTCACACCGATAGTTCTTTATCATTACATTTCAACAAAAGCAACTCAACAATAGGGGTCTTAAGTGAGACTCTGGGTTTTAAGAGACCCAAAAAAAAAATTCACAATGGGGATACCTATTACGAACCGGGTCTTAATTGGTGATGGTCACACTAATGTGCATGGTCTAAAAGACCCATTTAAGCACCCAATATGGGTGCTTTGTTGTAGATGGTCTAATTAAAATAAAATTAATTAAAAAATATTAATTGAAATAACAGATTGGAGGTTGTGTATTGATCTCTTTTTTGTTTGGTTGACAAAAGCTGTGTTTTGAATCTTTGATCTGCAATTGCGTGATTAGCGTCTATAATTAGTACTAGTATTAATTTTTTGAATTTATACCATCAATTAGTTATCAATGATTATACACGCAATGTGCATAGTCAATTAGTCATTGGTATTTTAATCAGCGATTTCCAGTGGCAATATTATTAAGTACTCCAGCTAATCTGGATCTTCGTTAATACTTTTTTCTTTTCAATTTACATAAAGAGTCAAACATATACTAGTATACTGTTTTGTTAAAAACAAATGGTATATTATTTTATTCTTTATATTTTTTCAGTAAATTTTATGAGGTGGTGATGCTCAAGTTTAAGGTAGAAAAAAGGTCAAATATCTCCCTAGGTCCTTTAAGTTTCATGTTTGTTTCAGATAGATTTTTAAGTCTTTAAGATTTCAGATAGGTTCTTTAAGTTTCTAAGGTTTTAGATAGGTCCTTTAAGTTTCGAGTGTGTTTCAGATAGGTAATTTTTATCAAGCTCCGTTAAGCCAAAGTTGATCTGTCCGTTAGAAACTTAATGGACCTATCCGAAACAAACTCACAACTTAAAGGACTTATCTGAAACTTTAGAAACTTAAAAGATCTATCCAAAACAAATTTGAAACTTAAAGGACCTATCTAAAACCATAGAAACTTAAAAGATTTGTCTAAAACAAACATGAAACTTAAAGGATCCAGAGAGGTGTTTCGCCTAAAAAAAACTATAAATCTCAAAGAACACTCACAAAAAGATTTATATTTATTTTCATGTGGCAAAGGTTATATGATCATGAGCCATTAAAACGGAATTGCGATGAATGATGGTTAAAGTGTGGAAGACACTAATTCAGGTGGATATCCAATTGATAAGTTGCAAAGATGCTACAATTCATTATGGAGATTCCGGTTAATAAGTTAGGATGATTGCTATGAACAAAACCTTAGAAGGACCCTAAGATTGGAAAACATTTCAAAATTTATAGCATTGTGTATATGAACCACCTCTTTTATATATCTAATGGTTTGTTCTTTTATAGTTGATGTAAAATTTAATTATTCACCCCGGAGAAAATGATCAAATTTAAAGTACGGTATTTATGATTATTATGCTTATTGAATATTACAGCAAAATATAAACAATATATTAAATGCATAAAGATGAAGAATCAAATTTTAAATCAAAGAACTTCGAATTATATTTATTTTTGGTATGAAAAAGAACTTCGAATTCCCACCAAACATAAAGAATCAAATGAAATTGCCTAAACTAGCTTGCGAAATGTACGGTAAAGAAAAATTCCTAGAAAATTACTGTCCCTGTTTTGTAGTCTTATCATATTAAGTAAGTTTGTTAACTTTTTCTTGGAAAATGATGATAGTCAATACATTATATCTTCCCTCAGAATTAATAATTTTATGTAATTCTTTATCACCTCGGTGGTCTTTATTTACCTAACATATCAGATGATTTTTTAAAAAAAATAAAAATAAAAGATATGTGGCTGCTGGGATTCGAGCCCAGGTCTCCACGGCCACAACGTGGAATTCTTACCACTAAACTACAGCCACATGTTGTGATAACATCACGCGTGTTATATTAATTATTTCTTTGAATTCTATGATACAGTACACAGTTTTTTCCTACTTGAGTCGGAATTTTAAACTTTCAGCATGAAGATCTCTAAAATTAAATCAGATTCCAGAGTTATTAACAAATTTAATTTTTTTTAAGGATAACAAATTTAATTTTAAAAAAAAAGTTAAAATTTTGTTGATAAAAAAGATTGACATGCTTTGTTGATTGTTGTCTAATCCCTAAGTTCTAACTCAACCGACAAAAATGTCAAAATTATTAAACCGACCTGGGATTCGAACCCGATTTATCCACTTATATGTGAGTTTTTGATGACTATTGTCATTTTATCTATCTATTGTTATTTAAGTCTAATTAAATTTTAAATAGGGGATTATTTTCACTGTTTTTTATATTTTGACCGTCCCAAAATATAAGAGCTATTTTTATACAAGTTGTTGTTCTTCTATTGTTAAGGGTTCTGGCCCTCTCCAGGTCTTTTATAGTACTTATTTGCTTGATAAAAAAAAATATATAAGATCTGCATTAGTATAATTTTAGCAATACCCCCATTTAATTTCCATATTTTAATTTTCTTACCCAAAATATTTCTTAAAAAGACAATTTATTTTCAGAAAATGTAAGGATGTTTGGATTTATACAAAATACAACTTTAATGCTTTTTACTAAACCAAATCAACTTATTTTCCTAGTGTGAGTGACTTTGGTAAAAACTCGTATATCTTAGAATTGAAGGAGTATATCGTTACAAACAAAATATAAAATAATTTTTATAACTAGAAGAAAAAAAATGAAATTGTGTTTTCTCAAATTTATAACAGACCTCAGACTTTTATGTTTTCCAAGTGCCCGTTAAATCATTAAAATTACACCGAACAACATTTATTTTGGAACGACAAAGGTTAAATAGTTCATACTTTTGTTGGGAGTAGATATCGAGCGATGAGCACTCAACTTCTTTATCATTTCACTCCTTTAAAAGTTGTATCACCTCAACAATCAAGTCAACCTTATAACTCCTAAAGATCAACATACAAGGATTAGCTTCTACATCTACCAATCACCACCACAAGGAACCATGCACTTTACAAACCCAAAAAAACAAAAAAAATCATAAGAAAAAAATTAGAAAGAATAACAAAAAAGTGTGGTGTAGGAAAAACCAATAAGAAATACACTAGAGAAAGGATGCAAAAGGGAAACAAAGAAGGCAAACATGGTGATTAATCAACCCTTTCAAACATGAGCACTCAAGCCTTCATTTGACATGCTACCAGTGAACTGATTCTGAAAAAAGGAAGTACCATCTCCTCTCTGCCAGCACAGTGTGGTGACTGGTGATAGAGTAAGGATGCTATGTTTAGCTGCTCAATGTATGGATATAGCAGAAGATAATCTATGAAACTTCTTGTGGTTTAAGCAATCTGTCACTTGAAATGATCTTGCCGTATAATTGCTATTAAATTGAAGGGTGACACATCCTCCTCTTTCTGTTTCCACGATTCATTGTTGCCTTGGAAATACCATGATACTCTTGGAGACAATGGCGTATATAAATCTGTATGTGGAGAATAATAATCAGATTATTTATCGCTTTAAATATTCATTCTTTGGTACAGTTATAAACATACACTGCTTGATAAAGACCTATACAAGCGTTACTTTAGTTTAGAGATAGATACGTAAAACATGGATCAAAGGACACTTAAAGAAAACTTAAGAAATTATTCATGGAGTAACGAGTAACACCGTTCACATACTACTGCTACTTTCTGATTCTACTTGCAGACACAGTCTCCCCATTCATGAAGATGAAAGTAAAGCTACAAAGAACCAACTCTACCCAAACACTACAATGGGGAAAGCCTCGTGAACTTGGCAACCTCGGCAACCTCTAATGTTCCTACTCTTGTCTAAGTCCAGTGTTTCTGAAATTTTTGAAGAAAACGACTAAATGCTCACTCATACTGCTATAAGTAGTTTTTCTTTTGTTTTATCCAAACAAGGTCCCCTTTCTATATCTTGATTAGTTTTTTCTCTGACAGCAGAGAATACTTCCACTTTTTTGCTGAACGGTCTATAACATGAAATTTCTCATGTTAACATTACTTTGATAATGAACACAATAATTTGTAAACACTAGGTGTGTCCTTTTCTCATTGAAAATATTCCCTCTTGATTTAAAGATTTTCACAGTAATAACGAGACTATACTATTTGGCGAATGGAGGAATTATGTCGATATTTTCATGGATGTTTTGTGCCTTAACATTTATTACAAAATATTTTGCATTTTTTTGGCTTATCTTTGGTGTTCAGCTCATATGGTAATTTCAGGGGAATTTCTATTTTCTGATATCCAACGAAACTTGACTGCTTAATTGCATTTCAGTTTCTAAGCCACTATAGTTGGATATACTATGATTGTTTTTCTATGTAGGAGGCTTCCCACCATCTACCTAGTTTTCCTTTCCTTCTCTCTGTCTAACGATATGTTCTTCAATTCTTTAACCAAAAATAAATAAATACATTGACTTGTCCTAATCTTAGTAAACCTTAACAGGGTATAAAAAATATGTTGGCTTGTTCATAATATAGATTACCTCTTTTTCTATAAGAATGATATAGATTACCTCTAATTTAACTTTTACAAGTACATGGAAGAGAAATGATACTATTCATGGAGGTCGGTAAAATATTTAAACAATAGAAGATGTTTGAATGAGTTTCTAAACCTCATGGGAGATTTGTGTAATTTACTAAAGGAGTCCAAAATTGTAAGGATGTAGTACAAGAGATTTTAAAAAATTAATTAATTACTCTCAGATTTTATATTAGACTAAATTCATCTTTGCGAAACCGGCTGATAAGGTGAGGGACGCCAATGCTTTATAAACATTACACATACCATATCTCCAGGTAATCTTAGACTAAATTCATCCTTTCACACAATGAAAGGTATTGGAGGATGCAATGAAGACAACCCAAATGTTGCAATTAGACGGACCGCAATGAAAGCGGAATTTCAAAAAGAGAACCTCACGTTTAGGCCCAATGAGCCTGAAGCATGGACAACATAGGAATACTATTGGCCAGAATTTCCAACATGTGCTAAACTACAGTTACATGATTTGATGAAAGTGAGAACATAAAAAGCATAAAAAAAATAAAAATCAAAACAAATGTGGCTGCTGGGATTCGAGCCCAGGTCTCCACGGCCACAACGTGGAATTCTTACCACTAAACTACAGCCACATGATTTGATAAGTGTATGCATGTTAAATTAATTATCACAGATTTTGATGATATAAGTAATAGATTTCAATGCTTGCGTCAGAAGATCCTCTAAAATGAGATCAGATTCCCAAAGTTCATTTCATTTATAATAAATTTAATTTTAAAAACTAAGTTAAATATCTTTAAATAATTAGGATATTATAAAATTAAATAAGAAGATAAGATAAAATAAAATTATTTTTTATATTAGAAGAAAAGAAGCAAATTGTTGCCTCCTCAAATTAATAGACCTCGGACTTTTATGTTGCCCCCTACCAATAATTTCCAAGTAGCAGTTAAATCATTAAAATTACTACATTGATCAAAATATTTATTAGTTGGTATTTTTGTTGGGGTTAGAGATTGAACCCTCAACTTTCTTATCATTCACTTTATAATAGTTATCCCACCCCAGCAACCTTATAACTCCTAAAATCAACATAGATGGATTACCATTTTTTTATTTTTTGGCATATAGTTCCACATGTCCCTTTTTTTTTTGGCGTATCTTTTGTGTTGAACTCAATGTAATTTCAGGGGAATTTCTATTACTGTTATACAAGGGAACTTGACTGCTTAATTGCATTTTTCAGCCACTATAGTTGGATATACTCTGAATGTTTTTCTATGTAGGAGGCTTCCCACCCTCTACCTAGTTTTTCTTTCCTTTTCTCTTTCTAATGATATATATTATTCAAATCTTCTTTGAACAGAAAGGGAAAATACATTGACTTGTCCTAAGCTTCGCAAAACTTACAGGCTAAGAAAAACCCCATCCAGTTCCCGATAGAGTTTCATAATATAGAATTATAGATTACCTCTTATTTAATCTTTCTCAAACAGAATCATTGACGTGCAAATATCTGCATGAGCCCATGGGAGTGAAAAAAACACTATTCATGGAGGTTGGTAAAAAATTTAAAACAAAAGAATATGTTTGTATCTAATTATCTATAATTGATTTAAAAAAAATACTATTTGTGCGAGGTTTATGTAGTTTACTTAGGAGTGCAAATTGTAAGGGTGTAGTACCAAAGATGGTAAAATATAAATAATTGTTATCTATATTATCTATAACTGTTAACCTTTTCCGAAATCCAGATATGTTGAAAACAAAGCATAATTTTGCAGCAATTCTTTCCCATTATCTAAATTTTTAATCTTTGGAGTAAGCATACTATATTAGAGATCAAGCAAGCTCAAAATAATTATAAGGAGATAGCACCTCCTTTGGAGCAACAAAGCATAATTTCGCAGCAATTCTTTCCCTTTATTGGCACATATAAGGAGCTTATATATCATCCAAGTTTTCAAAATACATTTCAGTGTTTGAGGTATTACCTGGATTGACTGGAGGGTCTGGCTCTCTTGTACCATGCAATAGAAATGTTCCAGATAAAATAGTTATGAAACCACATAGCTCTGACACAATACTGCCTATACTTTGACCAGAATAGTCCTACAGACAGGAGTTAAAAAATAATTAAACCATAAAATCTCTCCTTTGATGAACAAATTTCCATATTATGATTATGTAAAACACCAACCTTAAACATAATTGCACTGGCTAATATTGTAAAAGCTGTGAACAATGCATAATAGATTGGAGAAACAACTGCTGTGTTAAAGTTATCCAATGCCTGCAACCGCGCAAGAGTTGATCACAACAGAAGCTATATTGAAGATCAAATAACATGAAAATTATGAAAAATAAAAATATGGAAACAAAATCTAGTAAATCAATCAAGGAAGTGGCTTCAGCTCATATATTTAGAACAAAACTTCAATGGACACATGTTATGAAAAGAATTGCAATGAAAACAAAATACAGGCATAATAATATAGTTATTAGTTAGTAACCAAAAAAGAAAATGGACACGAAAAATGATTTCCCGTATAATACATAATTGGGTGATATACAGAATAGGAAATCACCACAGTTGCTAGATCATTTTCTATAATGGAAAGGTAAACCAAAAACGTTATTCCAAATGGTCCCGAATAGCAAGCAGAAAGATTTTATTCATACTCAACTGCCGAGTGAAAAAATAAATGTTTCTTTTGCAGTCTTAAGTACAGTATTGACTATTTAATAATAGTTCTGTTCCAAATTGAGGATTAATATACCACAATCAGCATATAATTGATTAGAAAGAAACTATATATTTGGCCCATGAAATAAGTAAACTACACTATTGATTACTGAGACTCGAAAAGGGGAAGAAAAATAAGAAAGAAGAGGACAAACTTGATTTAGGGTTTTCTATATTGATTATTAATATCAAAATAAATTTAATCAATCTAGACAGACGATGGACCGGTACCTATCGTTTACAATCAGTCCGCTTTCTTGGGGTAACATTGCAAACAATGGCAAAGGAGTAGATAACTAAATGTCACTTTAAAAAAGTTGTTGTACTGGTCCTAGAAGTCAGTAAATTCTTGGTTACAGGATTTTAGATAGTATACAATATTTCATCAATGCATCATAGAAAAAAAAAACAGTAAGAATGAAGATTTTTCACATCAAGATTTCATAAGCAATCTGCATACATGAATGTGTATATCTTCCCTTAATGACGAAATTAAAATAATAGTTTTAAACAATAATGCAAAGATCACATAGTTTCCAGTAATTAGAAGTTTCACCACAGCCAGAACAAAACTTTTAAATTTAATGCTAAAATTATGTTATGTTAACAATAAAATAAGTGATACTGACCATATTAAGGTAATTGAGTTGGATAATGATACATGTGATAGCAACCATTGTAAAAATCCATGTCTGAAAATAGAAAATCTGGTTTGCACCTTCTAATGTAAGTTTGATTGCAATGCCAATCGCTTTCACACTCATAACCTGAGAAATAAAAGGAAGTTTTATCGGAAACACAAAACAGATGGTTGGGTTTGGTATATAATTTAGTCGACTATTAGAGTATAGAGCATACAAGAATATTGAAACAAAGATAACTAGGTAGAATCACTTACAGTTAAAGACCCAACTATAGAGCAAATTCCAATATAAACCAAAATATTAGATTGGCCATAGCGAGGAGCACAGTACAAAACCAAGAACAATGTTATGGCAATAGCAGAGGTCGTGTACATGAGAAATGCTGTGGGCCAAAAAAGAAAGCAATAATCAAGAAAATTACATGAATCATATAGACTCAGGCATTATGGCACAATAGAAGAATACCAGGTTGAATGGCCAATTTCCATATCTGTTGTACAGAACTAAGCGACGTCTCTTGCGGTGCATGTAGTACAATAATAGTGGATCCTAGAATGCATATAAGACACCCCAGCATGCCCATTTTCTGTAGTTTTTCCTTCAAGAGGAAATGTGCCAAGACAGCACTAGCCAATTCCACAGAAATTGTTAGCTCAGTGAGTGAGTGATTAAGAAAGCTAATTTAGTAAAAGGTAAACACTGAAAGTGAATCCTTAAATAGAAGCATTCAAAAGATACACACACATGCCAGTGTAAATTGTAAACTAGTTTTACACTGACATTTTACACTAACATCCAATAAAATCATTCCACTTTGACATGGAAATAGAGACGATGTTAGAAATGGAAGTTTACCTAACAATAATACTCAAAGCACCTAATGGAGTGACAAGCACAGCAGGGGCGTACATGTATGCTACAAAATTAGCTATCTCTCCAACAATCACTGTAAAAAAATGAATTCCCAAGTAAATAATTGAAAACAAAAAAAAAAGGTTGAAAATTGAAAAGACAAGTACAAAAGTACATACTAGTAACCATTCCGACCCACCAGAGAGGTTGAAGCAAATAACCATAGCCACCAACACCTGAAATATTGAATTTTTAAAAATATTGAATTATTAGAAGTAAGAAAAGAGGGGAAAAAGGTAGTTACTGGCAGAAGGACCGTTGAGTCTAGCAAGTTGAAGACCCTTTTTCTTGATGATGAAACTGGAGCCAATGAAAGCACTGGAAGTGAGTGCTAAGACGAAACCAGTCAAATTGGTGGAGCTCATGTCCTCAAACAAGGATGATTGAAGTCATGAGAGAGAAAGAGAGAGAAGTTGAAATGGAACCCTAGATTATGATTATGATTATGATTATGATTATGTACGGATGGAAGAAGCAGAACAAACACAAGGTCTTCTGATGATGAACACAACAACTAACAGTAAGCTTCTATTTTTTATTTTTTATATATTTTGTTACCTTTTTTGTTGTTGGTTTAGTTTAGTTTGGCGCTTTTGTCTCCCTGTCTTGTCTGTACGTGTCTACGTGGTTTTTGTGTGTGCGTGTGCTAACTTTCAGACAGCCGGACGGCGTTCCCATTTTCGTCCTACTTACCATTTCAGCTTTTTAGAAAAAGTGATTATCATACTTACTAATTTAAAGAAAGATTAAATGTATAATGTTGTGTGTTTGTTTACCAAAATCATGTAAATCACATTTAAAAAAATAGTTATCAGAAGATGATTTTTTAAAAGTATTTTTAGAAAGTCAAACTAGTTCATTGAAATTGGCATAAAGGAGAATCAAACATAAAATCTTAAAAGAATAATTTTTGAAAAGATATTAAGAAAAATTTCTCATTTTAAAAAGTTTTTAGATTTTAATTTCTCTAAAAATATGTAACAAACATAGGAAATTTTTTAAAAGTGGTTATTTTGTTTAAAGAAGAATGTCATAATGTTAAACGGTGTTTCCAGAACATTGATTAAGACAACAAAACAATTAAACTTTTAATAAAAAAGTTGTAATATTATTACTTAATTAAAAATCAAAATTTATATTTACAAAACAAAATTTCTAGTTATAATTTCCTTAGCCGTTGTCTACGAGGCATTAGTTTGCAAGATCGTTTGTTTAAAAAGTTGATTTTTTTCATGAAAAATGTTGTAATAAACAGGTTTAATTTTTTTAAAACCACCAATGAATATTTGACTCTTAGGAGATGCCCTATGATATTATTATGGATTTCACTCTTTAAATATATGTTTGGTTCTATCTCTAGAGAGACCGTAATTGATTTTGAAGGTCTAGGGTTGATTTTGACATGTTTGATTGTTTTTGAGTAAAATTGATTGTGTCTTCATAATTATTTCTTATTGAAGTTAAAATTTGCATTCATGTATTCTATAATTGATTTTTGCACGTAAATTTATAATTTAACTCGCGTTTAATAATAATCAATTTTACATAATTAATTATCTCAAAATGAATTATTGTCGCCGCATAAACAAGCATATACTAAATCTGCTATAGATCGTTGAATTGGTAGCATCATATTTTTTAAAAAATACTTGAATAACATCTGAATCTTTTTTGCAAGGAATCGTATTGTCAAGTCTTCCAATACTATGTTGATGTTTAATAAAGAGCATTTTTGTTGTGTAATATGAACATCACAGGCTGTATATGTTTATTTATTTTTAACTCTACATGGTTTTTTATCATTTACAACTTATACGCATTTCAAAATACGCATAAGAATTCCTTCAAAAAAAAATACACATAAGAATTGAAAGATACCATATCAAACATCAAAATTTTGAAGTAAAAAAAACATTTCTTTTAACGTTTGTATTCTTACATATTAACTCTTTACTCGTTGTCTTTTATAAGAGTGTTCATAAATAAACATTCGAGAAAATTAACAAAACTTATTATTTTTAGTAAAATAATTTATATTTTCATAGTACTAATAGTTTTAGTTATTTAGTATCTCTGAGTTGCACATGCATGGCGTAGGTGCACGACCCTCAACATTCTCTGCATAATAGAGTTTTTGACATTCCCCTTCCCATGGTGTGATTAAATTAACGATGATGGAAGTACCTTTGGCAACTCAGGAAAACAGGGTCTTGAGGACTTTTTAGCAACAACCATAATGGTAAACGGGTCTCATGTTTCTCAACAATGTGTGGTACTACCAATTGGTTCATGATTGAAAATAACAAACGAGTCTTTGATCATTGAAAACATTATAGACATGTTTTTATCTTTGAAAAGACAAAATATAACGTTGTCAATTTATCGAGAAAAAAAAAAACTCAAATGGTTAATCATTTTAGTCGTATTTTTATTTCTATATGGCCTACACTTAAAAAATTTATGTCTAAATTGTGGCCATTTTTTTCTTTCGAAGATCATAAGCTCTTGAGAGAAAAATCGTTATCAAATAGTATAAGTTTTTTTTTTTTTTAAGGAGTCAAATAGTATAAGTTTGAACGTTATTTCAAGTATAGTATGACCAAATATCTCAAGTCCGACGAGAATCAGTATTTAAAAACAATGCTACTTTGATATACAAACTAATATGCTATAAGCTATGTTCGGTTTTGATCATTTTTATTTTTTTTTGTGTGGAATATCTCTTACTAGCAATAAGATAAAATAAGTGTTAAAATTTATATATGCATATGGATTTAACTTAGACCACTATATTTTAAAAATTTGAAATTCAATCTAATATATTTTTATTTTTGTTTGGTCCGTCATAAATTATTTTTGCCGAAAGTAATCATATTTAAAACATGTGTCCAACACTAAATTTGAATACATTTTTAAATTTATATTTGAATTATGAAAGTTCGGTCTCTTCCACTTGACCAAACTCTGTTGGTTTCACAAATGTTTAAAATATCATATAAAAATTGTACTTTTAATCATTTTATCTAACCAAAATCGCAAAAGTAGTCACCCGTTTTCAATATCGAACTTTTAGTCCCCTCCATTATTAGATTTGTTATAAATTTGGTCTCGATCTATATTTTTAGCCTCTAAAAAGGTGATTTTGGACTCAAAGGTAATGATATATGACCGGTCGACCACAATCTATAAACTTTAGAGAAATACCAATTTTAGACCAAAAGTCACATTTCAGAGACAAAAAATCACAATTGTTTAGGCTAAAGATCAAGATCAGAATCAATATTAATCTTTTGCCGAAATAAACAAAGTTGTGCATGACAATGTTTAAACGTATAGAAAATGGATTCGAATCTACTCAAACACGGATCATCCACTAAAAGGTGCTCACATGAGTTGAATTTATATTCTTAAAAAAAGTCAACCTTTGTTGACAATGTAACTTCAGTTATACATCTTCCGGTCACTATTATAAGCAAAAATTAACATTTTAGATACATTTATTAAATGATTGTATGTGGTCTTTATTATAAATTACATACATCATTTAATAAATGAATCTAACATGTTAATTTTTGCTTAAAATAGTGATCAAAGCGTCTAATTATTTTTCTCTTAAATTTGTTTTAAAACACGCTCTAGAATTTTGGTGGCAATATTTTGGCGCTTACTTTGTCTCGTATATAGTTGGAGGAGTCTAAAAAGAAAATGGAAGCATACTTTGGTTACACACGAGAATGGTCAAATGTTTGTTCCCACCGCCGATTTCGATTGATGGCATAAAAATCAAATCTACATTTGTCAGATTCTAGAAAAAGGTATTAAAGCTTTTTCGAGTTTCGTAAGCTCGTGTTATAGTAATTGATTGGTGAGTGAGCCCTGCCTGGTTGACCCGCAAGAGGATCAATTTGTCGTTTTTTTTTTTTCATTATGGGATTTATTTTTTAATAAAAAACTTAGGTGAATTGGTTCCGGAGTTTATTTAAAATCTGAGAAATAACAAAATTCAGAGATCATTTACATAAGTATTTATTCAGCAATGAGACTTGTTAAAATTTAATAAATATTTGGTTTGACTTGTTAAACACGTAATACAATTTATTCTTTTACAATTATGCACATTTTTCTTATAAATATCTACAATACAAAAATTCAAAACTAGAGTTAATAAAACAGCTAGTCTTTAATAAAATCTACATATTTTCATAATAAGATTGTTTATAAATAACAAGGATTAGTAAAATATTTCCCTAAAAAAATTAGCATCAATTTATTGGTCGAAAACTCTCTTTCAATATGCGTGTATGAGTTGATACTATTTGATCTCGACTCATTTCATTAATAAAGTCTAATCTTAAGATTGTGTTTGTTTGCTCTAACTCCAAATAGTTCATGAAATTGGTAGAATCTTGGATCATATCATAACTCTATAATAGAATTCGATTTTAATAAAGTATTAATGACAAAATTGTGCGAGCTCATGAAGACTTGACAATGTTTCTTTAGCAAAATAAGTTGCATCCATTCAAATCTTTAAATCAAGATGATATAGTAAAAAAGATCGTGAGCTAATATATATATATATATATATATATATAAATCTTCATTTCATAACCCATTCACATTTTGAGATCAGTACCAGTGTTAACAATGCATATAGAAATATCATAAGCTAATACAACTTTATCAAAACGAAATTAAAATCTTAACAACAAATTTTTTTTTTCCACAAGTGATCGAAAGTCAAAAATATTACAATATCCTCAATCTTTAATGTAATGAAACACATGAAAAAATAGTACAAGTGCTCGCTCAAATTGACTATGGGTTGTACCTGAGGTAACCAATTTAACAACATGTTGACAACTCCTTGATGAGACTAAGAGAATTAGAGATGCACCACCAAGGGGAAGGAAATGCATTATACGCCGCAACCCTTACTAAGGTGAAAACCCTAGTAGAGCGACACAAGGAGTTCAGGTTTGACAGTTTTAGATGAGTATACAAGACAAATACTATAATCAAAGGACACATGAGACGAGAGACTAAAGAAAGAGCAACAACAACAATAGTGGATGATACATCCTTAATACTCTTTATACACGACATCAACAATTTTGGACATTGTGCTTTTCAATGTCTATTTTTTTCTCTTGAAAATCACATTCATCAAAGTGAGGCCTATGTGTAATTTTGCATGCTAACAACTCATTAACTACTGAACCAACGATGTGAAATAGGAGTATGATGCAAAATGGTCCCACAAAGACCCTTAAAATCACTCGATGAGCCTTGAGAAATTGAACAAAGTGTTCCTATTCTCTAGGGTCAGTGTATGTCTCTCAGAACTTGCAATTCAATCAATTCAATAAGTGTCAATGAATCACATAAATTAGACGTGGCAAAATAAAGTTCTTGAATCGTCGTGTTCTGCTTAAGAACATGAGTATCAACTCCAAGTGATATTGTTTTGTAAAATAAAACCGAGCACACAAATATTTCAAACCATCTCAATCATCTTTAGCAACATCGTATTTTAATTAGATCATGTTAAGCGATACCTAGTTAACATTTTCCTTTTAGTTAAAGTAATCTTCATATTATTAATATGTCATGTTAACTTTACATCCTATTTCCTTTCACGTATTTTTGATTACATGGCTCCAATAAGAAAACTTGAATGTTCAAATATATCATAATTGAAACAAAAATTTGTAATATAGCGTAATTATAGATTTGTTTGGTGTTTTGTCGATAGTAGAATGGAGTATATTAAAAGAGGTCAAAGTAGTAATGGATGGAAAGTCCAAAGACAGATTTCATACGCAAATAGTTGTTGTTTGGTACGCCCCCCTGCGGAGAAGGTTGAACATGACCGACCACAATCGCCGCCTCATGTCTCTTTGATTGTCATAACATGACATAAAACTATGATTTTTTTATGTTCTATTCCATCATTAATCTTATATTATTATTATATACTTTTTGCAACCAATTGGGTGTTGAGTGTGGACTTTTTCTTCCCATATTTTCAATCTTCCATTTTTAACTCCTTAATTTCTCTCTTTAAACAACCAAAACTTCAACCTATTCTTTCCTTTTTTCAGTTACCACACTATTACTGTTTTTTCATTAAATAAAAAAGGTTGTTTTGTTTCTATATTGGTTCCTGAGCTACCACTCAAGTTTTTTTTGCTTAAAGATTGAATTTTTTGATATGGGTGGTCTTTGTTCTAAGTCTACAAAAGGTAATAAGGCTTTAACCAAGAGGGAAGAACATTATGGTAATCATAAATCTGGTGGTGCTAATAAGAAGAATAATCATAAGCATGTTAGTGATTTGACTAGTGCAAAGAAGGGTGTGGATAGTAAGAAAAAGGAAGAAGAAGAAGAAGCTGTTGGTGTTGCTGCAGGAACTAAGAATGATGATTTCTATGATGGGATTCCACGCTATGCTGATTCTTTTTCACATAAGTCTAGGTCAGTAAGATCAAGACAAGCTGCTGTGGCTAAGGTTTGTTCAGTTTCACCATTTTCTTGTTTGTTTCTTAGCATTCTGTTTATGTGTTCAATCTCTGAATTTGTATGTGTGGATTGACTTATTTGAGTTTATGTACCGGCGTAAACGACGCACTTGTGAGAATATTATTTGGGAGTGCTTATGGAAATAGTTTATGGCATGTCCATAAGCTGTTTTCGGCTTATTTCCACGAACTCTATAATAGCTTACACGAAAACAATTTGACTTTATTTTAATTTTTGTTACAAAAATAGATTACACATGAACACTTATATGATAAGCGCTTAATTAAGTTGTTTATCTGAACAAGGTCTTGATCAATTAGTAATCTTTGACAAATCAGGTATGTTGATGAATCACAAAACATATTGTAATTGGTGATGGATTGAGTTTGGATAGATAGAGGGTGAAAGTAGAATTGTCCTAAAACTGCATCATTTAAATTTCTGTTTTTGAATTCTGAGCTGGAAGCAATTGACAAAGATGATATTGCTTGGGAATGAAATTTCGGTTAGGTTTTGTTATGTTACACTTTTATTTCAAATTGAATGGATAGCTTTTGTGGAACGAAATTAATTCAAGGATTGTTTTTTGAGGTTTTGGAATGGTGACACTATTTTGTCGTGTGATGGCGAATTCCAAACGATCTTTCCCATTTAGCAGTTTGTACTCTACATTAGTTTAGCAATAGAGCCAAACTTCATTCCAATTGCACACACTCACTCACCTCAAGAATCTGATAGAAACTTGGGTATTATGGGGCACCGAAGTCCCACACCGAGTAGGACAGAATGCTTGGTGGAGCAGTTAAATGGCTTGGTTCTTTCCCCTTAATAGCTAGGTTTTTAGGGTGGGTTCACCAAGTGCTTGGATACTTCTCAATTGGCATCTGAGTATTCTGTTGTTGGCTCTTCCACTTATCCTGCCATTTTCATTACCGTCACTACTTGTTGTTCTTTTCTGTTACTTTTCCCATTTTCACTGTCGGTTATTTTATTCCACAACCACATGTTACATTTTTCTGCTCTATCCTCATTTCAAATTGAGAGTGAGTTTTGTCCAACGTGAGGAGAGAAACACATAGTGAACCATGAGGAACCAATGTTTAAGATTGATGGATATATTTATAATCAAGGAGATTTAGAGTTAGTATTTTATTATTTTAAAATTTCTGAACCAAGTGAAAGGGCATAAGTTGACCAACTTTGGAGAAAAATGACGACTAATGTCTTTCTATTTCAGGTCTCCGAGGTGAGTTCACGCCTTGGCAGAGCTGGTACTATTGGATTCGGGAAAGCAGTTGACGTACTAGACACACTTGGGAGTAGCATGACAAATTTAAATTCTGGCGGCGGCTTTGCATATGGAGCTGTAACAAAGGGGAACGAAGTTGGTATTTTAGCGTTTGAGGTTGCAAACACTATTGTCAAGGGCTTTAGTCTCATGGAATCTCTTTCGACAAAAAATATTAAACATTTGAAAGAAGAGGTGCTTAAGTTAGAGGCCGTACAAGATTTAGTATCAAAGGATATGGACGAACTTCTAAGGATTGTTGCTGCAGACAAGAGGTAATGGATTAAATCAAAACCTCAAAGATTCTATTAACAAGCTAAGTTGTTTTAGTTTGAAATGTCAACTTGCTCTGATTTTTGGTACGTTTCCAGGGATGAATTGAAAGTATTTTCTGATGAGGTCATTCGTTTTGGAAATCGGTCAAAGGATCCTCAGTGGCACAACTTGGATCGATACTTTGAGAAGTAAGTTTTTAGCCTTGCAATGTAGGGAAAAATAGCCTTTTTATTATTTTTGTTCTGACCAGTATTTTTGTTGTAAATTTTAGAATTAGCAGAGAACTTAATTCTCAAAGACAAACAAAAGAAGAGGCAGAGTTATTAATGCAGCAATTGATGAGTTTAGTTCAACATACGGCGGTGAGTGTATTCTTTTACTAAAGAAATATTTAATTTTACAGAAATTGTAGTTTCTTTAGAAGATGAAAAAAATATGTTTCTCCATTTAAATAGTTTATTTTTGGTAAAAATAAAACTAGAACCAATCAGTGAATTGAATCAATAAACAGTTACTCAGTTATTTGCAAAAAAAAAAAAAAATAGTTGCTCATTGAATTAAATAAAATAATTAATTATTCTCGAACTGAAGTGGAAATATCTTTTTATACCGAAAAATTACCTTTTTCGTAATTTTTGTCAAAATGTACTGTTGAGGGACTTGATTGAAAGGTATTTTCTCTACTTTCCTTTTACTTACGTTGCATGTCAATTGAATAGAGGGTTTCCTTTCTCTTTTCCTATTTTCTTTATAGTTTTGCTATGCATCATGATTTTTACAACAACGACCAAAGTCTTATCCCACTTAGTAAGATCGGCTACATGGATCAACGACGCCACAATATTCTATCATATATCATATCTCTATCCAACCTATTAATCTCTAGAATTTTCTTAATATTTTCCTTATAGTCTTTTTAGGTCTTCCTCTACCTCTAGTGATTTGACTACCCTCCATATGATCTACTCTACTTACTACGGAATCTACAAGTCTCCTCTCTATATGCCCAAACCACCTGGGCCAAGTTTCCGCATTCTTTTCTACGATAGGTGCTACCACAACTTTGTCTCTAATGTTATCATTTCTACTCCTCTCATGTCTAATCTTACCACACATCCAACACAACACCCTCATCTCTGCTACACTTGTTTTATTCTCGTATTGGTTCTTTACCGTCCAACACCCCGTCCCATACAACGTCACCAGTCTTACAGCTGTATGATAAATTTTCCCTTCAACTCGAGCGGTACTTTTGTATCACATAGAACACTTGAGTTCATCCTCCATTTCAACCACCGAACTTGAATTCGATGGTTGGCATCTTCTATTTCTCCTTCGTTTCAGCATAGGAAAGTTTATTCAATTTCAACATGCCATCGTCTATCAATATCAGCTCCATAAGATTTTATGAAAAATTTCTCTTCAAAGTTTTGTATTATGTTTTCTTCTGTACAATCAAGGAATTCATAAAATATCTCTAGTGATTTTGTTTGCAAATTGCATTTCATTCAACTTTATTTTGTGGGATTTAACTCTAAAAGAAATTGAAAAATCTTTTTTTATGGTCTCAGGAATTATACCATGAGTTACATGCTTTGGATAGATTCGCACAAGATTATCAGCATAAGCGTGATGAGGAGGACAATTCAAGTGCAGCTCAAAGTGGTAAGAATAATTCTTGTGACATAACATGCAACTCTTGTTTGTGGCAAGCAATTATTGACCAAAAATATTAAGAACCAAATTTTGTGAAAATTTCTAATTCAATGTTAATTTGGTATTGTAAATATTTGCCAAGCACACACTTTTGGTTTTTGTTTATGTTTTTTTTTATTTTTTTATTTTGCGGAGCCTGATTTGCACATTCTTGTTTGAATGTTTATGAAAGCACAAAGAGATGGTTATTATATAACACTTCTAAAGAAAAAGTCACTTCGAGATAAACATTTGAACACAGTATAGGGCAATATTTCTTTAGGTAATTTATTATATGCATATAATCCAAACTATATATCTTCATCGTATAGGTGATAGTCTGTCAATCTTGAAGGCAGAACTTAGAAGTCAAAAGAAGCAGGTTAAGCACTTGAAGAAGAAGTCACTCTGGTCCAGAAGTTTGGAGGAGGTAACCACACGATTCTTCTGTAGATGAATTGGATGATCTCATCTCGTATTCTCTTCCACTCTATATGTTTTTATACTTTCATCGTAGTTTATCCATGTATAATGCTGGAACTAGTATATAGACTCTAAGATGTTTTTTACTGGCCGAGGTTGATTAATTTTGAGCATAACACGAGATTTTAGAAAGTAGAGTATAATTCATTACCTAATAATTTACAGGTTATGGAGAAACTTGTAGACATAGTCCACTTTTTGCATTTGGAGATAAATAAAGCCTTTGGCAGTGCAGGTATGTACTGTCTAAAGGGATTCAGACTGTACTTGCTTTGCTTGTTTTATTTCTCTCTTAATCTCATTTAGAATAACCATCATCAGTTATCAATATAACAAGTTAATTGACATCATTGATAGCCAAAGAAACAAATTTCAGCCTTGTTAATATATTTTTCTAGTTTTTGGAAATCTTTATTTTGAATCATCAAATTAATCTTCGTCTCAATTTTTCTAGTTTTTGGAAATCTTTATTTTGAATCATCAAATTACTCTTCGTCTCAATTTGTATGAAAATTGTATTTTGCTTCATAACTGCAACGGGTGCTGTCGATGGATATCTGCAGATGGCCGTAAACCATTTATTCGAACCATCAGCAATCGCCAAAGATTGGGTCCTGCAGGCCTCTCTTTGCATTATGCAAATATTGTGCTCCAAATGGATACTCTAGTAAGTATTTCTTCTTTACTGTAATTATTTCCTAACATGGTTCAGTTCCAAGAGTTTGCTTTATCAGTATCTCTTAATTAAAAACTCAATTAAAGGAATAGGTAACTAGGTCACTACTTATTTGATTTAAGACAAACTTTGGTCATGTTGTACATCTTTTATTGATCATTAGATGATTGGCATATGATTTGTTTGCGCCTGAATAACTTTAGAGCTCATGGTCTGTATCAAACTATTATAAGATTAAGATATTGTAATATAATATCAACGGTATTATAAGATATTTCTTATATTCTAACAAAGACTATCACGTGTAATTTTACTTGTTAATAATTTTAAAAAAATGTCTGTCAACTGCCATGTGTGATTTAGCTCATGTGCTGAAAAACATTGTACTAAGCTTGTGTTCATTTTGTTAGGTTGCCAGATCCAGTTCTATGCCTGCAAATACAAGGGATACATTATATCAGAGCTTGCCTCCTAATATAAAATTAACTTTGCGTTCCAAATTACCTACATTTCATGTTGCAGAAGAGGTACGTTCTCATCTGTTGGTTCTTTCCTTTTATAAATGTTAAAAATGAAAAACTGGGAAAATAGTGGTTTAGGCAGGGAGACTATATGAAAGCTTAACTATATGTGTGTGTTTGCACTGCCAAACAGAAATGTCACGCAGAAATAGATTCAACATTAGACTTCTATAACTATAGAATGTACAAGTTTCAAAATACTCAAAAAGGGCCGTCAAACAAAGGAGACTACCAAAGGAAGTAACAAATATCCATAAGATTTCGTTACTACCTTAGTAGGTTTTAGCACACTGAAGCAGCATCATGTATAATCTGAATGTCAATGAAAACGTTCTAAAATTATTATATATTATTTTTTTCTGCCTTTCACGGTTTCACCTTTCCACTTTTAATCAGGACAGTTTTTTCTAATTGCGTTTTTTGGTTTTTCCATGTGGTTGCTATCTGTCTCAAGCAGCTCACTGTAGCAGATATTAAACAGGAGATGGAAAAAACATTGCATTGGTTGGTTCCAATTGCTACAAACACAGCCAAGTAAGATGTCTTGCTTTGTGTATATATAAAATTGAGAAACTTTCTTCAAGCTTTAGTTTGCTTACTTTCAATATAAACTAACTACTTATTCTTTTTCTTTTGTTTGGTTGCTCTAAAATTGATTCAGAGCGCATCACGGTTTTGGTTGGGTTGGAGAGTGGGCAAGCACTGGGTAAGTAACAATCTGCTGTATTAACTACACTTGTTTTTTTCCATATTTTTTGCTCCTACTTTTTTTTTTCCTTCAAAATTCTTGTTTGATTTTTGCAGATCTGATCTAAATAAAAAAACCATGAAGACCGAAGTAATGCGGATTGAAACATTTCACCACACAGATAAAGAAAAAGTAGAAAATTATATTCTTGAACTTCTCTTGTGGCTTCACCGCTTGGCGGTCAAAAGTAAAGCCGGGGGTGATGTTGGAGAAGTCAAGCCTGTCATAAAGTCTCATGTTGGCACTGTTCTGCAAATGACAAATAAACAATCTACAAACGTAGTATCACCATTGCTAACAACCGATGAGAAGACCATGCTGAAGGATGTAAGTAACAAAATTCCTGTTAGAGGGATCAGTAGAAGTAAAAGCTTGGACTTTGACAGTCTGAAAATGGAGTTGACAGATAACAGCAAACTGATCAAAAGTAGCAGTTACTCGACGCCAAGTAGAAGCAAGGAATTATCTTTTAACAGAGTTCACTCTAAGGTTCCTGTGATTGATTTTTGTATTGACAAAAAGAGAGCATTGGATGTGATTGACAGAGTAAATGTGACCAGATAATATATGGGACTATTCTTAATCGCTTTTGAAATGAAGGGGTGGTAGCAACATGTGGACAGAAGAATGGTACTTCTGTGTAAATATATATTCACGCAGCTAATGTTTTGGATGCCAGATTTTGGCAGATCTTCTAGCATCCTGGATTTCTTAGCTTCATTAGGAGCTTGGTTTTGGTGAAATGTAGTATCATATTGTGATGTACACATCGTCTTTACCACGGAGGTTGTTGAGACGATACGCTTTCATGTCTGGATCAATGTGACTGCAATGCACACTTCTATTGGAGCAAGGTGGATTCTGTTTTTTTAAAATTCTTGAGTGTATAGACAGTGAGGATTTGGTACCCTATGGTAGTTCTGCATTGCATGTATTATATAATTATTTATTTTGTTATTTTTGCCTATACCTATTGACAGTTTGACACTTGAAAATCTTTGTAATTACATTTGTTTGTTATCTGTGATAGATAGTAGTCCATGTCAATGTGATAATATATAGAAATACTGTTGGATATAGAAAAGAGATTGATGCCATATGTTTGTGCTATACATGTACACGAACTTTGGGAACCAGTATCATGGTGCATTTGATTGTGTTATTTAGTCTTTTGTTTGTTAGCAAATCAAGCACAATCTGAAAGTCATCAAAAGAATACTGGCCTTCTTTTTTATTTTATAATTATTAATGATTGCTTCCAATCTTAATACAAGTATAATAGTTGAGTTGAGGATAAATGAAAATTGCTCATGTAGTATATGATAGTCATTATATTCATACATATATTAACCAACAAGATTTTATAATTTTTTAATACCGGTTATCTTTCTATTTGGAAGTTAACCAACATGTGACAACCTTTGTGACAACCCTTATTTTCTCTCTTCTTATTGGTCAAAAACAATAGAAAGAGAAAAAGGAAGAGAGATAGTAAAAACATAATGCGAGTATGAGAAAGATGATTATACAAAAGTTGTTATAAAATGGTTGTACAAATATCATTTCTCATATTTTTACTCAAGTAATTTTGAAGTAAATTCCTTTAGTCCAATCAAAATAAAGCGAGTGGTCCCCTTTAAAAAGTGAAGCAGATATCAATAATTAGTGATTATTATAAATAAATAATTAGTTACTATTAGATACACATGCATGATAAATTATGAGTGTATTAAGAAATCCATATTGAGTTTTACACTTTACTATTTATTTATGAGCTAAATTCTATAAGAACAGAGCTTAAGTGAAGTTTATTGATGTTGTTTTTACTATGTATTATTCATCATGTAATGGTAAAAACTGAAGAACATCACAAAAGAAAACCAAGATAATGTCCTTGTGTAAAACGTTTTTGGTGTTTTGGTCGTGTTCCTAAAAGGAACCAGAGTGGAGGTTAAGCATCATGATGCATGTACTACTGCATGCAACGCGGGTTTGTATTCCTTTGACCTATGAGTCAATTACATCCTACGCAAAAATCAGTTGGTCATATCACAAACAAGACACACTGGTCAAACGCATTTTTGCCTTTTTATATGTCCATGTTAGACATTGCATCTTTGGTCAACAAATATACTCATCAGGTTCATGCATGCATACCGAAATAGAAAGAAAAACCTGATTGTTCCAAAAAAAGAAAAATCAGCTGCAAGATTCCATTTCCCTACTAGTCACGATGTTGAGGACATACTGGATTTATACTTGACTAAATGCATCTAAAACATGTAAATATAATACTGTGTTATATCTTCAATTCCCGCAACTCCTCGTACCAAAATAGGCAAATACAATATTTTTTAACCTATGTTCCTAATTATAAAATCCTTTACAAAAAATTGTTTGTTCCTATATACAAATTTTTAGATGCATTTATTTTATTTTTTTCCAAATATATTCCTCATTAATATTAATACTAATTTGTCTTGAAATATAAAAAGTAACTTAAACGTATCTATACACAAATGATAGTTTAGCAAACACCAACTTTTCTTATCACCTGTGATTTTTGTTAGGCATAATAAAGGATGAAGGGAGTATCAACTTATATTAGTTCGATGTTGGTTTTTCAAATTTATTCCACTAAAAGGCTTTGATCAATCACAATATACAAGCACATATTACTGCAGTAAAGTGGCATTGGTTAATCATGCAACTCACATGGAGACTCATCAGGTGTCTTTTGAATTTGAACCCTATCTCTATCACGTAAAGTAACTTCAGAGTATGAAATTAATGCCCTTTTTCATTGTTTGCATGAATGAAGCCACTAACACAAAAAAATGCATTCATAAACATACAGACACAAAGACCAAGGGGCATCATGATTGATCACACAAGCTTTTCTCAAAACTACATCAATGAATTCTCCCAAAAGATATGTTGTGTAGGTATACACAAATAATAATGACAAACATCAAATAGTAACCTATAATGAATAGAGCAAATGTACAACAGAAAAGAATCAGACACTATTATGTACACATGCACGTCCCGTTGAACTACTTGATCCGAATACATTCATCTTCATTCTTCCACCTTTGCCACATTTTATATTTTCAATAACTTTCCATCTCTTCATCGGGTAAAATCACAGTTAAAAGGGAATATTTTACTTTAAGTGATATTTTACCCTTCTCCACATAAAGCCTTGCCCCCGACACAACCCAGTAGCCAGGCAAATCTTGTGGTCCTCTAGTCATTTCTGTTGTGTCAACAAACTTCAGAAGTTTAGGTGCCTGAGCAGGAACAGGAGGCCCTCCAGGGTATAAAGCAGAGTTCACATTTACGTCCGATGGCTGGGGTGGCGGCAGCTTTTGTGGACCTGAAAACCGAGTGCTGATAAAGGTTGAGATCATTCCAGATTTCTGAGTCAAGCCAGGAGAACCATCCCATTCAGGCGCTTTCACACGGGATGCATTGGCAACTTTACGGAAATGAAGTCTTAAGAAGAGAACCTTCTTCAGACCAGTTTCTCCCACTTCAAAGTGAGCACCAGTCACAACAGCATTGTCATCGTAGGATTCAACAGGAGCCGTGCAAATATGAGAGAAACTCTTCCACTGGACCTTTTCATAATATTTACGTTCTGAAGAGGCATCTGATACATTTCGTTTAGTCTTGTCCTCCAGTTGGAATGTCTTAGGGAGGGAGGAGAGGTGCTGTAAATGGATCGCCAAACAATTACTTTTCTTTCCTTCCAAATACAATCGAAGGCCTGTTACAGGCTTCATTTCTACATCGACCTATAAGAAGTTTGAGGTCAGTCCATATAATTCTTCACATTTGTAAGTTTGTAAGTTTGCAACGCACACAAGATCTAAGAATGCACTATTTTGAATGACTAAGTAAAGAAAATAAGAATCCTAAGTGTCTTCATCAATGCAACAACTACTGCGTATTGAAAAACAAAATTTATGTCATAAACAATAAACAACTCCTGACAATTTTATTGGAAAAATTTAACTTGAGATTTTGGTCGTCAAAACTCGGGGTTATTGGGTAAAGATGTATATGTGATGCAAGGGTGAAACGAAGCCCTCAGAAACA
>Ga0099826_10000169_pt1 | contig 27538 bp, 22 predicted proteins | sample Mtrugardesep15_FD_76830 | JGI IMG/M metagenome (GOLD analysis project Ga0099826, IMG submission 76830) | Root nodule microbial communities of legume samples collected from California, USA - M. trunc garden sep15 | ecosystem: Host-associated > Plants > Roots > Nodule | place: USA: California... | reverse complement strand
TTTTTGTTGTGCGATTGCAACGGCAGAAAAGAATAAGGTAATAAATAGTATAATCTCTCTCATATTATTTTCTCTTTCTATTTTATTGACAAAAAAAGGCTATTAGAGAAAAACAGATATGTTCGATAAGCTTTATTTGTGTTAGAAAAAGACAAATTTTCAAGTTTTGTAGTGTTTTTGATAAGAAAATTGAGCTCAGAAACGGACGTAAAGGTTCGAGATTATTGCTATTTTGGGCTTTCTTAAAACTATAATTATTACAATCTATCAAACCACAAAATGAATATTCTTATGAGTAAAAAAGTAATCTCATTATTGACAGCATTTACGTTTATGATGCTTTTATGCAGTTTCGTTTCGCCCAATTCGACTAATGAAAAACTAGAAGGAAATAAAAATATAGAGCGTAAAATTGTTTACAACAAAAAGAAACATAGTATCACATTATCATGGTCGGCATTTGGTTCTTCTGGAAATTATATCATTACAAGAGGAGGCAGTCGTTTAGCATCGGATTTTGTGTTGGTAGGATCAACTTCTAAATTGTCATTTATCGATAATAAGCCTAATACTAGCAAATATGAGAACTATTATAAAGTAAGCCGAAATGATATCACGATTATCATTTCGCTCGAAAATCAGATTTTTGGAGACAATATGTATTTCTACGACAGAAAACATGAAAAGGCTGAGACGGCGCGAAATGAAATTAATTCGCAGTTTAGCAGTATCGGTTTAGGCGGTGCAAATGGTGAATGGACAACAAAACGTCAAGCCTATTATTTTAAGACAAATGTGAATGGGCAGACTTATGATGTTGGCGGATCAGGTTCTGCGTCATCTGCTGAGGCTAATTCTATAGAGTTAGGATTTTATTCTCATATTGGAGGTCTGGGTAAAGTGCCATCAGATGTAAAATTAGGTGCGATTTTTACAAGGCCACATCTTTCAGGCGGAGCAAATGCGACTTGTACATTTTGGCGTTCTGTAGAAAATCTGGAAGTAATGCGTGATTTTTCGTGGACTGTTTCTCAGTCAACAAGCGCACGAAGATTATTAATTGAAAGCACTTCAAAATATATTTCAGATATTGGAAATACTAACTTTTGGGGCAGTGGCGGATTCATTGCCGATGCACATTATACAACTTCGAGACCAAATTGGGGCGGACAACAGCAATGGTATACTAGAAATACAGTTTTTCCATCGGGTTCTGGAGTTATGGGTGGTTCATACAATATGGTTTGGCAGGGTTGTGTAAATTCTCCGCAAGCAAATGAAGCTAATTCTCCAATTACGACAACTCCCATTATTCGCGAAAAACCTTTTCTTTTTATTGGAGACGATGGCGAATATAAAGTTTTTGTTCCTGCATGGCAAAAAGATCGAGTGGGAGTTTCTTGGTCGGCAACAGATATGGGAAAAGGCGAAATTCAAGATTTGATTGCGAGCTGGTACGTGGCGAAAGAAGGAGATACTGATGTAGAGATTAATGCAGCATTGAAAGCTGGCAAAAACATATTTTTTACTCCTGGACATTATGCTTTGAACGCTCCCATTCAGGTAAATAGAAAAGATGCGATACTTCTGGGGGCTGGTATTGCTTCTGTAACGCTAGAGCCAACAGAAAAAAATACTTGGGGATGTATTTATGCTGATGATAAAGACGGAATTATCATTGCTGGCCTTTTAATGGATTCATTTAATAGCACCACGTATCAAGTTAGAATTGGCAATGAAGGAGCAAATGCAGATCATAGCGCGGATCCTATTTTGCTCAGCGATATTACGTGTCGAGTAGGCGGAGTTCAATCAAAAAATATTCAGATTCAGGCTTCTATGCAGATAAATAGTAATAATGTTGTTGGAGACCATTTCTGGTTATGGCGTGCCGATCATGGATCACAGAAAGGTGGCGACGCGCGTTGGAAAAGAGACAGATGTAAAAACGGACTTATTGTGGCAGGAAATGATGTTACGCTTTATGCATTATTTGTTGAGCATTATCAGGAATATGAAGTGTTATGGCTGGGAGAACGTGGCAGAACATTTTTCTTTCAGAACGAACCTCCTTATGATGCGCCAAATCAAGCGAGTTGGAGCAGTCAAGGAGGAAGGGTTGATGGTTATGCAGCTTTTAAAGTAGCAAATTCGGTAAAAGAACATCACACAATCGGGATGGGTTCGTATGCTGTTTTTACAGGAACGGATGGAAATGTAAATAAGAAAAATGGTTTTGAAATTCCGAATAGTCCAAATGTGAAATTGGAGAAAATGTGCATTACTCGTTTTGCAGGTTCGGGAAATATTCAAAACGTTATAAATGGTACAGGCGGAAGTACAGCAACTGGTGTAAAACGTGTAGGATCTTATAATAATGGTGAAGGCACACAACCTTTTGATGAGGAATTTACGTTGCCTAATAAAGAATCATATCCTTCTTATATAAGTATGGAGAAATAAAAAGAAAGATTTTTTGCCACGAATTCACGAATTATTTTTTTCAAATCTTTGCAATTATTTATTCGAATTAATTCGAATAATAATTAGATAAAGTATTTGAAAGAAAATTCGTGAATTTGTGGCTATTTATTTCGTTTCGGCTTTGTTTGAGGATATAGCCAATGGTTTCAACCATTGGAACACAATGTATGAAAAATAAAAAAAGCGAACATTTCTGTTCGGCTCTTGTTGGGCTGGTAGTCACGAAAGCTTTCGGGAGAACCTGTGGCTTTTCCGATCAGAATCGGACGCGATAACCGCTTGCCAATATTTTTATTTTGAGTTTATTGCAAAAAAAAAGTCTTTCCAAATAAATGAAAAGACTTTTGTCGGGGTGGCAGGACGACCTGCCTATTCCTTAATTCGTTGATTTTATTGGTATTCTCAAGCATTCTCCCAAAAAGGGTAGCCGAATAGGTCTCATATATTTTGATGTCCTTTACAACCCTTTATATTCTTGGTCAATTTAACCGCAGTCAGTCAATGTACTTTAATAGATGTAAAGGTATTAAAAATGTCATTATGATACAACATATTAATAACCGTCGCCGTGAATTATTAAGGCTGTAAATTGGATGAATTGATGTCTTGTTGACTAAAGAGTAATTGTGTAAACTGAATGAGATAATTATTTTCAATTACTTTTTTGAATTTTCAATTATATCAAATAGCGTTTCCCCAGAAGCGACTAATGCTTTTAAAATATCTTCCTCGTTAACTTCAGCTTCCTGAAGATCATTATAAGTTACATTTAAACCACTGGTTGTCTTTGCAATAGAGAAGAGACTTGTCTTTATTTTTGCAAGAAGGTCAATATTTGTATAAGCATCGGGATTTCTACCCTTGTCTTTTGCAAATTCAATGCCTGCTCTAGTCCAAGTTTTAAAAAAGAACTCTATCGGACTAATACTCTTATTTGCATTGTGTTCGACTAAATAAACATCTTTTGCGATAACAATTTCAGCGGTATAATCTATTGTAGGAAGTTCAAGCTTAAATAAATTCCCCTTTTCTATTATTACTTTTCTTGCTGGTAAAACTATTTTCTGTAAATCGTCTATTGTTTTAAATGCTAACTCAAGATCATTCTTATAGATAGGACTTTCTATATCACTATGTGACATAGGATTGAATAATATGCTTTTATAGTTTTGCAAACTTTGTATTAAATCATATGGCGGTTGAATACTAAGATCGTCGTAAAATTCTTTTAATCGATTTATTAAGGCTTCTAAATCTGGTGTTTTTACAAGACCTTTTATTCCTTTTCCGACAGTATAGGTTTCAAGGAGTTTATCTTTTAATATGTTTTCGCATTCTTTTCTCAGGCAGTTTGCACTGGCAGGAAAATCAAAAGCATTAAAATAACTTTTAGCCCTTTCAATATTCGTTTTTTGATTATGAAATAATTCAGGACCATTAGAACCCTTATAAAATTCAATAAACTTCCAATTAGGTAAGTTAAGTTTTGCAACTTCATACCAATGCCGATCATAGGTGGTAATGAAAATTTGAAAATCGTTAAAAACTTTATCTGCAAGAGGGACATCTTTTTCTTGCAATAAATCTAATAACTTTAATCGATTTTCATTATCCAAACCTATCAATATATCATCTAAAAAAAGTGGCTTAATATCTTTTGAAAAAGAGCTTTGTCTAAGAATCGCACCTAAAAAAATACTTATGGCAATAGCCGATAATTTAGCCTCATTTAAAGAAAAATGCGGCGCCTTAGTATTTAATAATACACCTTGTGATTCGACTTCTAATATAATTTTTGGCATCGAAATGTAGCCCTCTTCATTAACTGTTACCGTATGTCTATTAAACTCAATTTTTAAGCCAGGTGATAAATTTTCTAATATTTTATTAACACCAGGTGCCAAATAATCAGGATTACCTGTTAGAAAAAGTTTGTTTATTGCATTGTTAAAAGCAAGTGCTTTCCGTTCCACAGAGGCCTTTTTTTGACGAGCATAGTAAAACTCTTTACCACTTCCATAAACTTTTGCCTGTTCTTTATGTAAGTCATTCCAAAGAACTCCTAATTCAACACTTCCTGTTATGGTAGCGGATTTGAAGTGTTTTAAAACCCCGTTCACTACTAATTCAAAAACATCAATTTCTTGCGAAATCTTAACATTATGGATTCCTAATAGGTGTTTGTAAGTTAAAAAACTTTTTAATCGATTTGCATCAGTAATTTGTATCGTACTCGTATCCTTAGCCAAATCATTAACTATATTTTTTATACCTCCTGTAAATTCAACTTCAATAGAACAATCTGTTGCACCATCAGATAAAGTGTAGTTTCTTAACGAAATCATATCAATTGGCTCAACACTTGATTGAAAAAAATCTTTCAAAGCATAATAGAAGGAACTCTTACCACTGCCGTTTTCACCGTAAACAAAAACATTTTTTTCTTCAATAGGTATTTTTTCTTCCTTAGTAAAAGCTTTGTATTTGTTTATTGTAATGTTTTTAATTTTCATTTAACTGACTCTTTTATTATTCGAACTTCTTCAATACTATCAAGCGTTTCAATCGCAAATTTTACAGGATGTCTGTCATCATATAAACGCTCAAACTCAGATTGTATAATAGCCAATTTTTCCTCCTCCATCATAGAATCATTTATTGGCTTTAAGCTATCAAGATGAAGTAAAATCTGCTTGCCCGCATCATTAATTTCTTTATTAAGAAAAAGTTCAAATGAAATAGCATCAAGTACAGATTCAAAAAACAAAGATATGTCCGTATTTTTTCCATTTGATTTATTCCAAGCTAATAAATAATCAACTATTATTGAAGTATCATTCTGTTGTTTTTCTGTAGCTTTCGGAACAAATAACTTTCTAACATTCATAGGTTTAACTTGGGCAAAAGTCCTACCAACTTCTTGTGTGAATTTGGCATATAGAAATCCATTTATAGTAGAGTTTAAAATTGGCAGAATAAATTTATAAGAATACTCGCAATTAGGTTTTTTCTTAAAGACTAAAATACTATCTATAGCATAAAACTTTTCAAGGTCAAGAGTTGCTCTTATTTTATCAGAAGTTTGTCTCATAATTATTTTTTCCTCTTCGAAAAGTAATGGATATCTTTGTCTGTTAAGAGAATACCATGGCATAACACCAGATTTTGCTTCACTTCTTTTTTCCAGTTTTTCTTTGTAATTCAGTAGGTAGTCATTTATATTTTTATAATTTTCTATTTTTGTTGCACGATCTGTATAAATAATCAAATGATTTGTATCTTCAATTCTATATTTATCGATCTCGCCACCGACCAAAACAGGCCTTAGGATCTCCGAATCAAAACCTTGCTCTTCTGCCAATTGTTTAGGTATTCTAAAAACTTTGTCACCACCTGTAGAAATTCCACTAGCCATTTCACCAGCTATTTCGTCAATAGTAGTTGAAACAACTCTTAATTTTTCTATTATTTTAAATTCATCTTCTGTAATACCAAAGACTGCAGCTGGTACATTTAAGGTCGATAATACTGATTCCGATTTAAAAATAGAGTTGAAATCTAAAACTTCTTTTTTCGCATTTCTAAGATCAGCATATTGATATTTAGTTGTACCTCGATTCTGCTTAGATGATAAAAATATACAAGAAGGAACAGTTGCTGTATTAAAAACTCCATCTCCTAGATTAAGTCCTATTTGAAATTGGTTTTTAGCCAATAGTAACCTCCTAGTTTTTTCATACTCTGATTGAAAAAATAAATTATTTGGAACTATGTAGGATAAAACGCCTCCATCATGAAGATTTCGGAGGCCTTTAGAAATAAAGTAGTTAAAAGTATCAGGAGTTCGCATATGAACATCTGAATATTCTTTTTTGAAAAACTTTTTCTCTTCAACTGTTAGCTTGGCTCCATATGGAGGATTCCCAATGACCACATCAAAACCACCTTTTTCATTCCAAACTTCTGAAAAATAAAGTCTGAAATCGAAATTTATTCCAATACCAAAAGTCTTTTCGGAATTCAACATTCTGCTCGAAATTGCAAAATCAATTTTTTCCTTTAAATCTTTTTTTACAGCAACTTCTGTTTCATTAAAAAATTGGTCTTTCATTTTTTCAATTTCTTCAGAGGCAGAACTTTTCCAATTCTCCGGGAAATTTATCAATGAATTACCACATACAATTTTATAGTCTAAATTAGGTAGTGTTTCAATCGGATCTAAATCATCTTCATCAACTACTAACGAAAGCCATAAGCGCAGGCGTGCAATATCAATCGCGCTGGCATCAATATCTACACCATATATACTTTCTTGTATAATGTGTCTTTTTAAACGGTAGATGTACCGGCTTTCATTTATGCTTTCTCTTTCCTTAAAACCAAATCGATCTAATTTTTCTTTTAAATAATTAAGTCCAAAATGTGGCTTTAATACTAATTGTGCGTTGACCAATTCATGCAATAATCCGACAGGAAAAGCTCCGGAACCAATAGCAGGGTCACAAATACGAATGTCACTTAATTTTTGGTCAATTAGTTCAGCATTAATTCGAATACTTTCTGCTAATTGGTATTGATCGTTTATTGTTTCACCTTTATTAGCGACACGTTGATCATTTTCTAGTGCAACATGTCCTTTACGAATATAATCTTCTATATCGATCTTCGGTACTAATATATTTCCTTTGTGTTTTACTTCTATTTTAGCCTGTCCTTCTTTGTTTGTGCTTCTGTCAAATAATGTAATTTGGTCTAAGTCAATTGCTTGATAGCTTTGTGTCTGATGATTAAGCGTATTGTTTAAATAATGTATCAAACTTTCCTGACACATATAATGTACAATTTCTCTGGGAGTGTAAAAAGCTCCTTTACTCTTACGTTCGGTACTTTCGAGCATATTTTCAAAGACTTTTCCCAACATTTCTGGGTCAACTGCTACTTCCTTATCAAGCGGTTCGTCTTCTTTAATGGTAAAATTATAACGACCAAAGACATCTAGAATTCCAGTTCTTTCGCTTTCTTTATCTTCACCACTTCTAAAAAGTGAAGTAGGTATTGTTATATCTGCTTTTTTCCAATCGTAATCTGCTTCAAATAATCCACCGTTTAAAAAAGGAATTCTGCAGTTTAATTTTTTATAAAAAGAGTTCTCATTATCACGTTCTTTGGCTAATGCTTCATAAAACAAGTATTGCAATTTATCTTTAAAGAAATTAACCTTTTCATTTTCTGCTATATCAAATAAGTCCTGAACAAATCGTTTGTTACCGGTTCCCCATTTTTTATTTTCAGCAACACCTAACCAACCTTTTTTTTGTAAGAAATAAAGGAATACAATTTGACCTAGTAGCTTTTTAGTGAAACGGGCATTATTAATATTTGATTTTACTAACTCTAATTGTATTTTTTCATCCTTTTTGAAATAATGGAAAAGTTTTACATAAAGGTCATTATATTGCTTAAAGAACTCGTCTGTAACTTTTTCAATGCTAAAAGCATTTTCTAAGTCACTTACTGTAGGATTATTAGCAATGTTTTGCAACAAAGGGAGCAATTGATTTTGGGCAGTATGTGATTTTTCATATTTTCCAACCAAAAACGAATAACGTTTGGCAGGAAGAAAGTCTTTTTTTGTTTTTATTTTGCCTTTTTCTTCATCAAATTCAGAATGATGCTCAAGCTTAACAAATGAAAATCGCCAATCACTGCCATTATCTTCTTTGGAATAGAAAGCTACTAAAGCAAAATCTTTTTCAAACTTGCTCAAATGCTTAATTACAAAGTTGCGTAATGCTGTTCTGGCTCTATCAAGTTTAGAGTTACTTTTCACTTCTACAATTAATACATCTAAAGCATCACCTTGGGGGTCAATATATTTTCCAATTCTTTTATAAGAGTTGATATGTTCGATATAATCATCCCATATTAAATCGCCACTATAGCTATTATTTTTTGGTTCAAGATCATTTAATAAGTTTTTAGCAAAAATGGTAAATTGTTCTTCATTAAAAGATTCATTAAACGTTTTTTCTATGAGTAATTGTGCTGTTTTCTTATCCATATTTACTTAATTAAATAACCCGAAAGGATTACTTCACGTTTTTGAAATTTCTTAGTGTCCTTATTACCATCAATGGCAATAGAACGAATGTGTTTTCTTAAAATAGATAATATTTCTAGTGGGCTAAGTGTCTTTTCTAATTCTTTTTTAACAGATTGGGATGTTTTTTTTGCAATAGTTCCTTGAGCTAACATTTCTTTTACGCTATTTATAAAATCGTCATCATAATCAGTAAAACCTTTATAATTTTTAAAAGATTTGTCTTTTAATCGTGTTTCAATATATTTTGCATTTGAACGTCCACTAGTTCCAGAATTATCTTCTTCACCAATATTACTATCCAATTCAAATCGTGTTTTGTTTGTTTGTAATAGATGATAATATTCGTTTGGTATATTAGCACGTTTGGTTTCTGGATTACAGTCGAGCTCTTTGACTGCATCGAAAAAAGTAATCTCACTTGATTTACCTGTTTTGTTAAAATAGAATTTTTTCAATTTTCCAATTCTAAAAAAAGTGACTAGGGCATCATTGTCCATTTGTTCTTTTTGAAAACCAGAACGTGCTTTTTTAGGGAGATTTTTTATTTTTTCAAATAACTCAGGTTGTTCATCTCTAATTTTTCGCATCAATTCTAAATATTTTAATTCAGAATCACCTTCACCATCTTCGCCAGTATAAGCTTTTTTGCTATTCAAAGTATTAAATAATTCCTGACTTCCAAATTCTTCTCCATCACTCAAATATCTTGCATCTTCACCTAAAATATCGTGAAACATCTGAATTTTATTTGTGATATTTACTTCCAAACCAAGATGTTCATCTGACTGTGTAGTAGGGAAAAAGTTGAAAATATGAACTTGACCCAATGTACTTCCTAAACGATTTACACGACCAGCTCTTTGCAAAACACGTGTCGGATTCCAAGGTAAATCATAATTAACAAGGACATTTGATCGATGAAGGTTAATACCTTCAGCTAACACATCTGTTGTAATTAAAATTCTGATATTTTCTGATTTTTCTTTTTGCTTCGGATCAAAATTTGAGGTTATTAAATCTCTTGAAATAATATGATTTGATGTGAGTTTTTTGTCTGTATGTCTTCCTCCAGTACTAGAATAGAACATTACTTGATTTGGAAATTCGTCAATCAATGCTTCATATATGTAATCTCCAGTTTCTTTTGATTCAGTAAATATGACTAGTTTATTTTTTTTTAGAGCCTTAGTGTTCTTAAGATCAAAAATAAACTGTTCTAATTTTGGATCAGAATTTACGTTTTTCCAAAGTTTTTGAACTTCTTTCAGTATTTCCAAATCTTTGTTTAAAGCATCAATGAACTCTAGATTATTGAAACTTCCAAAGTCGTTAGCATCGTATTTATGAGCTTTATCTTCATCCACAAAAGCTTCTAACTTTTCAATATTATCAGTTTCAAGTAACTCATAGACATCTATTTTCTTACTAATATAAATAAATTTTTGAGTTTGATACATATTAATAAATTTCTCGTACGAAATGATAAACCTGTCCACACTTTGACGAAAAGCATGAAAACTACTTTCTAATCGCTTTACTAAAATGCCTTTCATAAAACCGCCAACATTTTTTTGTTGTTGTTTTTCAAATTCACTAAGGGTTTTATTACCTATATAATAAAGTAATGGAGTATATCGAGCATAAGTAAATTCATGAAGTTTTATAATGGTTTGCCTAAAGATGTCTTCTAATTCCCCTTTGTATTCGTAGACTATTTTTTGTGGATTGTCTAATTCAGGAAACTTTAATCCCTGTTTATCCATGTCTGCTTTAAAATAAGTCATTACATCTTTACGAGTTCTTCGTACCATTACGTAACGTAAAATACTGTTTCTAATAGAATCTGAAACTTCCTTAATTAGCATTTTATATTCTGGATCGTTTTTTTCGAGTCTTGATAATTTTGTTTTTAATCCGGCAAAAAATTTTTCAAGATTGGGAACTCCAGGAATAGTTGAATTTTTTGGTGCTTGGAATAATTTAAGTTGTGCAAAAATGTCATCCACAGTATTATTTAATGGTGTAGCTGTAACTAGTATTACTTTTTTGCCTCTACAAATATCCAATAGATTAGCATATGATTGGGTCCCTTCATTTCTGAATCTATGCGCTTCATCAACTACAATATAATCGTATTTTTCAATACCTTTTTTTATCAAATGCTCTAATTTTCCCAATGATTCAACTTCAAAGCTTCTAATTCCAAAATCAAAAAGAGAATCTCTCCAATATTCTCTTAACACTGGTGGACAAATAACAAGAGTACGTCCTCTTAACTGTTGTAATAACAATGCAGTAATGAATGTTTTGCCAAGGCCAACAACATCAGCCAAGAAAACACCATTATACGTTTCTAAAATCTTTTTTGCTTGAATTGAGGCTTGGTTTTGATATTTTAATTTCATAAAACCTTCTGGCAGATATGGTTCAAACTCATCAACAAGATTTATATCCTCTTCTAAATATTCGTAAATAAGCTTTAAATAAAGTTCATAAGGTAAAATTTGATCATTCAGCCAAGTTTTGTTTGTAATTGTATCTATGAAATCATCTGAAATATCAACAGATTCTTGCCAGAGTGTATTAAATTGCTCTTCAGCAAATAATACATCTCTTTTGCCTCTTAATTCAACATTAAACTCACGATTAGCTACAAATCCTGATTCTGAAAAATTACTTGAACCTGTAACTACAAATCCATAATCTCTATCTTCTGGTTTAAATTTTCCAATATAGACTTTGGCATGGATATTTTTAGAAGGATAAGCACGGATTTCTAATTTTTTACCATTACCTATATTCGCTTTGTCAATAGTAGAGTTTTGACATTCTGTTTGTAAAAATTCAATAAACTTCCTTATACCAATTTCAAGTTTGTGATCATTCTCATCACTTGTATCGATTTCATTTTTAAGGTTTTCTTGATATTTTTTTTTAGTTCTTTGATGGGATTCAAAATCAATCATCCCTAATTCTTGATGGTGTTGCATCATATCATAGGAATCTCTATCAATACTTAAGCCAACCAAAATTCTAATTTTCTCTACAGGTTCTAAAGCATCATGCAATTGATAAAAACCGCTGGCTCTAAAATATCCAACTAATACATCAAATAGTTGAGTGTCTTTTAAAGTAGCCTTAAACCTATCTAAGAGAGTATTATTTGGTTCGTTAGTAAAAAAAGTTAGGTCTGTATTATTGATCATTAATTTTAAATTATTTATATTTTTCGATTTGTTTGAAAAAATTACTTTGTAAATGTTATTATTCAATAACATTTTTTCTTCTAATTCTTTCTCTTGCTTCAGTTAAAAGAAGGTATGTTTTGTAACCGCTAATGAATTATAATGAAGAAACTAACAAAAGCTAATTATTAGTTATGTTTGTTACTTAAAGTACAGCGTTACCAATCCACAAACATACTAAAAAGCAATTGGATGTAAAAGATAGTGTCCTAATATTATGAAAGCATTAGCCGAAAAAGCTTAGAATGTTTTTTATTTTTTCTGTTATATGTGTCCAGTACTTATTTAACGCGTTCTGCACCAAAATTTTCTTCAATTACATAGAAATCATACATCAACACACCTCAATTATAGCTGATAGTTAACCAAGTTTACTTCTCCATTTAAATAGATAATTTCCGTCAATTGTAATGTGGAGCTTTTCAAGTACAAAAAATAATTTTATTTATTACATTATTTAAATAATAATTTAAGAAAGACTTATCCAAAAATGATGAAGTTTAACAGGGTCGGCGGGGGTAAATGCTTGTGATGTAGTATAGGAAAAGTGTGCTTGTAAAACAAGATTGTTCAGCTGCTCTTCTTTTTTCCAGAAATGATCCGCAACTGTAAGGTCCGTAATCCAGGTATTAATTTTTGTGTGCCATTCTGTATGTTGGTCTTCCAGAACAAATGCTACAAGTGCAGCTTCCGGCAGGCCAGCACCATGTTTTTTTGATTTAAACCGCTCAATCCCGCCATTATTCGTAGACCCTACTACATATTCCCTTTCCCTGTCAGTTGATGGCGCCGGTAAAATTTTAGATTCTGCAACCATTATGGCCGAACTTGTTGAGCCCTCTTCTAAAAAATAAAAGTAAAAGTCTGGGACTCCCTTGACCTTTAAAAACAATTCAGAGTATTGTGCATTAGCTAGGAACGCATATCCCGCTTTTATCAGTTGGGTGTTAATTTGTTCAATCAAAACCTGAGTATACTTGTTTTCGTTTATAGGTCTTAAAATTGATGGATTAGCAATGGCAGTTTTAAAATGCAGTGCGCTATTCCCAATAATTTTAAGAATATTACCTATCGTTGTTCCCCTATTACAGGTCCAAACTGGAGTTGTGCTATTATGTGGCTCGTCTACAATCATTAATAACCTGCATTTATAAAATCCACTAAACACTTGTCAGCATCGCGATATGCAGTAAGTGATATCCAGTAGCGCAACTGGTTGGGCTTAATTAGTAATATTGTATCTACTTTAGGGTATAGTTTTATGATTCGCTGCGAGGATAAATGCGCACTAATTTTATGATCGCTTAGTTCTTCAATGATTTCAGGATCAAGTCCTTTAATACCATCAGTGTAAGCAATCTTTCCTGACTGTTGTTGGTATTTAAACACAACCGCTATAAAGGAATTGTTCAGCGAAACAACATTTGTCATGCTTAAATGCTTTTCCTCACTGTAATGCAAGTTAAATATTCTTGAAAATTCCTTCCCGTAAAGTTCGATTCTGTCTTTAAATTCATTCTGTTTAATTGGTTTAACAGCAGCGGAACGTTCACCGTTTCTAAGGAAAAGCTGCATTACATTATTTACATCATATATGATATTTTTATCAATTTCTGAAAACACATCAGACTCATTGAAACCTATGAATGGCAGCGACATATAATCATCTTTTAAGATTGCCGTATTAAGATTAATTAATAATTGGCTGCTGGTTGTAAATATGTAAAAACGGTAAAAATCAGAAAATAACGAAAACGATTTTGAAATTTCTTTAAGCACCTTTTTATCATTGCTTTTCGAAGCTATACCAATAATTTTATGTTTAAATGAAAAAGATCTTTCGTTATAAAACACCGGTAATTTTTCTTCTCCAATATTCTCCCATAAAATAACATTAGGAGCAGTAAAAAGTGCTTCCTCTGGTATTTTTTCTAGCTTACCTGTAAATTTAAATTGAGTTAAAGCAGAATAATCAATTCCATTTTCACGTATCGCTTCAGTAGGAATTGTTTGAAGTGTATTTAAGTACTCAGCCTGCTTTTTGCCTTTTGTTCCTATTAAATAACCTTCGCCATGAACAAAATTATTGTTATTTAAAAATGTTAGAAATGAATCTCTTTCTATGTGTCTGTCAATAACATTTTTAATTCGCCCGCCCCCTAAAAGATTATTTTTCCACAAATAACTCCGGCCTTCTATGGCATTCTGTCTGTTGATAAAATGGAGGTCATAGTCGTCTATTTCAAATACAATCCTTTCTTTAGTTGCTTTGGTTCGTCTAAAGGTAACATGAAGTATATTTCTATTGAAATCAACATCGCCTTCACGGATAAACATTGCTGCTGAGGCAACATCGGCTCCATCCCACAATGAATTATTGCGTGCAAGCGCTGTAAAATCAAGTATCTGCAGCACATTAAGTTTGGAAAACAGGAATTGTTTAAATTTACTTGAACTTGAATTGTAGATAAGGCTCGATGACTTCACAATGAGGCACTGCAATCCTGAAGGCTTAAGATTACCATAAGTTTCAAGCAAAAATTTAAGAGCAAGCTGGTTGCTCGGAATTTCAACCTTTTCTTCAAGCACATCTACTGTTTTACCATAATCTTTGCTACCTCCTCTCACAAAAGGCGGGTTTCCAATTACCAGGTTAAATTTTGAATTAGATAAAGCGTGTGGGACAAAGAAGTCAGAATTGATGATATTGTTCTGCCTCAAATCATCAAATTTCAATTTCGTGATAATTTCTATTGGTTTGAGTTCATTACAGAGTGCCAGACACAAACTAAAGGAAGCAAGCTGTATAGCTTGTTCCTCCTTGTCAACACCATATATATTTCGAAGCAGGGCTTTTAAAATATCCAAGTTCGGCAATTCAAGATTATTTTGTAATCTCCATATTTGCACCAATCTTTTGAAAGCAATTACCAAAAATATTCCCGACCCGCACGCCGGGTCAAGAACAGTATAGTTCTGGAGGTCAATATCTGCAAACTTTTTCAGCGGTAAGACTTCATCAACTAATAGTTTAACTAGATGGGAAGGTGTATAAAAAGTTCCCTCTTTCTTCTTTTGTTCGGATTGGGATAAATCCGGGTTGTTGGTTGAAGCAAGAAACTCTTCATACAATCTGCTTATTAACTCAACAGGTATGTATTTAAATTCAAAGTACCTCCAGTCAGGAAATAAAGGTATTTGAACAGAATCCAGCGGCTTATTGGTATCTAGCAGCTCCGCGAGGATTGATAAATCTAATTGCCTTACGATATTTTTATCTTCAGCTTCCCATTCAAAAACATTTCCATTAAACCCTCTTGTTGGGTCATTGAGGTCTTCTAATAATTGTATAAACTTTCCATTCTTCAATACATCGTTAAATGTAGATGAATTATATTTTTTAAAAAATTTCTCCGATAACAATTTGCCGCCGTCATCATCAATACGTTCCTCAAGATACTTGATCAGTATAGATTGAATAATGATTTTGTTTACCAGAATATGTGGCAAATCGTTATGCGCATTTTTAAAATGATTAATAACAAACCGGATATTGTCTATCAGTTTGTCATATGAAGAATTCTTAAATTCAAACTTTCTTTTATTCTCTTCCTCTTCCCAAAAAATACCACTTTTGATCTTTATGGCAAATTGATCGTTATAAAGCTTTCTTGCTCTTTGGGTTTGTTTTAAGCTCTCAAATAGATATTCGGGTTTTCCGTTATCGTTTATATGAGTGGTGCAATCAATGATTTTAACTTCTGTATCATAAAACGCGCATACTATTGGAACTTCTCCACTGCTCCATATTTTTTTTTGAATAGTTGTCAGCGTTTGTTCATCAAACCCTTGAGAAGTGAAATCATATAAATAAACCTGTGGTTTATGGCTTCCATTAAGTTGTTTGCGTAAAAAAACGGCATGGGCACCGTAGGATTTTGCGCTGTCCACATGAAATCTAATTTCAGGATCATGTACCGCAATCTCTCCGGAAGTTAGGAAAAGTGCATCATCATTCATTTCGAATCCATATTCAGCTATGGCTTCAGTAAATGACGAATTAAATATAGTTGTTTGTCCCATTGTTTTTCTCCTTAATACAAAATTAAATATTTAAAGTGCTCCATTTTTTATCGACAGGAATACTTATCAAAATTTAATAAACAGTATTAGATAAAAAGTAAATTATTTTATCATACAAAAGTAGGTTTTTAAATTATTTAATAATATTAATTTGAGGTATTAAAAATCACTTTTTATGATAATTTTATGCTTAGAAAATTATGTAATATCATTTAAAAATTATTATCCTTCACAGCTCATTTTCACTGTCTCGTCTTTTCCAGTTACTTAATTATAAATGTTTATTATTGGCAATAACCTGCTTCATATAACCATCAAAATATTGAATTTTTTCACCAATTATAGCGCATAGATCAATTTTATAGTGAGAACTTACTTAGCAGATACTCCTTTTACGCCGAAAGAAATTGTATAAGTTTCTGTTACCCAAGGGCTGTTATTTTTGTCATATTTAGTTAAAAAAAATACAATTCAATTGAATTGAATTGTATTTTTTTTAGTCGAGATCAGATCGGATAAATTAATTAAGATTTAAGCCCTTCTCATCAACTTCGGTGGCTAATTCAATAACTTTATGGATTAAAAAAGCCTCAACCAACGAAAGTGCGTAGTCCCGATTAATTGGCAACATATCGGGTTTTATAACCTCTTCAATATATTGTTCAGGGTTCCATAACTTACGAACTAGTTCAGGATGTTCATGCTCGATACTTTGCAGTGTATCGTCAAATTTCATGTTTGCTACCTCAGTAAATTCCTTATGATCTTTTCCTGTCAGTGGCAGGGTGGTAATTTTAACTTTAGATTTCTTTTCCATGGATTTAGTTTTTTGATTTTCGATTAATGATTTCTCTCTCTTAGCTAGACGATAGTCGTAACCATAACTTTGATGGCCATCTACGTCAGCGTAAACCGCTTTAAAAATGTCTAGTTTAAACTCGTCATCAAATAAGAAACCTTTATCATCTTCCTCTACCGAGATATACATATCCCATTCTTCGATACTGATTTTATGCATGTTATCGAACAATAATTTTGATAATTCAAGTGCCTCTGGATTTGCTTTCAGAAGGACAGTCCATTTTTCAAATCCTCCCAGCCGGGCAATGATATGCTGAGCATTCATCAGTGTGAAATGGTTTTCATCGATATCGAAGTCAGTGACTAGAGCGTCAATATCGAAAAATTTTGGCGAATACTCAAAGAGGTCGTCGCCTAACGAAGAATCAAAATAAGGTTTTTGTGTTTTAAAATCTTTGTGCAGATTTTTTGCCTGGAGTTTGAAGTACTCAATAGTTTTCATAATACATTCCTTTAGTACCAACTTAATATCCTGAATTTAATGCGTTCGTATTCTTTAATTTGGATAATAAGCAGGCAGGTTAGCATTATTAAACTATTGGCCGATGAAATCTTTGCACGAACGAGCTAGCGTGCCAATAAGCATATGCAATTTAGTAATTTTTTTTAAAATAGCAAATATAAAATTCGCAGAAGTAGTTTTATCTCATTTAAAGGATTTACTGGAAACAATAACTACGATTTTCCTGATGACAGTGAAACAATTAGTGGATTACAGACCTAGCTAAAACTATAATACAGGCATTAAATTTTATTTTTATTTAAGCTAAAATTCCTCAGTATTTTATCAAAATCTGACAGCGCTTTATAATGTTCTTTCATTTCCGTCACAGTACTTACATTCCATATGCTCGGAGCATAAATATCCTTCATTTTTGCATAAAGCTCCGTTGCTGTGTGTGATTGCAGGATCTGTACATCACTATCGTTATCAACCACTATCTTTATTAGTGTCGTGTTAATGCTTCGTATTGTGAAATAGCAGAGGATGAGGTAGATATAGCGCATAGCTAAAGATAAAAAATATTATAACACATTGCAAATCAGTTATTATATCTAACTCTTGTTAAAAAAAGCTTATTAAAATCAATGGTTGTCATGGGCTTTTTTTATGCATTATTCATTCAAAACCCTTGGTTATCGAAAAAGAAGATACTCATTTTAAAATTCTAATTAAGAGTCATTGTTCTGTCATATTGTACCCCATTGCCAGATTGCAAACTTCAATGCTTCCCCTTCATTTTTAGATTCAATAACCAGTATGCTTTGTCTCATTTCAGCAGCAAAGGTATTTCCGTGTCCTTAACGCAATAGCAAGGCCAGGCCATTCAGGTTTGACAAAAAATCTCCACCCATCCGGGTTGTATTTTTTGTCAAAACCTTGCTATTGCTAGACACTAACCTTTTTATGCTCCCGAAACGAAACATAGCATACTCCGGCTCTTTAGACGAATAAAAAAAATGTCAGCAATGAAAAGTAAAATATTAAAAATGGATTTGATGAAACAAAACAGCACCACCTCTCATTGCCGAATAAAATTTCAAAAAAAATTAATCACTAAAAATCGCAGGAATTATGAACATCACAGGAAGAGTGACAGCGGATGCGCAGGTACGCAACGTGTCAAACAGCAAAACAGTAGTAAACTTTTCGATAGCCATCAACGACAGCTACAAAAACAAAGCGGGCGAGCGCATAGAGCAGACAACGTATTTCGACTGCGCCTACTGGCTAAGTCCCAACGTTGCCAAGATACTCAAAAAAGGTGCAGTGGTAGAACTGACAGGGAGAGTGAGCGCAAGAGCGTGGACAGGCAGTGACGGACAACCGCACGCAGGACTGAACTTCAACACCTCGCAAATCAAACTGCACGGGGGCGGTAAAAAAGCCGAAGCGGTACAGGCTTCTACAGTAAAGAATAATGACGATACAAAGGATGACCTCCCATTTTAACAAAGAGCATATTAATAATCTTTAACAATTTAAAATTTTAAAATCATGGCACATAATATCAATTTTAACAGCGAAACAGGAAGCTATTCATTCTTTAGCGTAAAGGAAAAAGCGTGGCATAATCTGGGGCAAATCGTTTCAGAGTACCCAACGAGCGAGCAAGCTATCAAATTTGCAGGGTTAGATTACGAAGTCGTTAAAAGTCCGCTATTTACCAAAGGTTCGGGTATCATTCAAACGGCTGACAGTATCGAGATTGGCAGTAACGAATTGGAAGTCCCTAACTATTTTGCCAATATACGCACGGATAACAATGCTGTATTGGGCGTGGTAGGAAAAGACTATCATATCGTGCAGAACCGTGAAGCATTTAATTTCTTTGACGCTATTGTAGGCGGCGGCGAGGGCATCCTCTATGAAACCGCAGGGGCATTGGGCAACGGAGAGCGCATATTTATCACAGCCAAACTGCCCGACTATATCCGTGTAGGCAATGGTGATGATGTAACCGAAAAGTATATTTTCCTGACCACTTCGCACGATGGTAGCGGAAGCATCACAGCCGCTTTTACGCCTATTCGTATCGTATGCCAAAACACGCTTAATGCCTCCTTACGCAGTATGACTAATGTAGTGCGTATCAGACACACATCGGGAGCAAAACAGCGTATCGAGAATGCCCACAAGATTATGGGGTTGGCGAACACCCTGAGCAGTCAGTTAGAAGCTATTTTTAACGATTGGGCTATGGTAAAGGTAACTGACCGAGAAGTAAAAAAGTTAATCCAACTGGCACTATGCCCGAATAAGGAAACTTTCGATTTACTGAAAAAAGGTGCGGAAGATGAAATTTCCACCGTATTCAAAAATACCGTTGAGGATGCCTTTGCGTATGCTATGATAAGTGACACACAGCAGATGGACACTACCAAAGGCACATTGTTCGGAGCCTTCAACGCTGTTACAGGCTACTATCAGAATGTACGCAAATACAAAGACGATGAAGCCAAGTTGCAGAGCATTGTTTTGGGTGGTACTGCACAGCTCAAATCACAAAAAGCATTTGACTTGTGTACAGGCTTTGCCTTGGACGGTGCAGAAATCCTAAACCTTAATTAAATAACCGTAGGCTACCGCCTTAATCGGTGGTAGCCTGCTATAACAATAACTGATATGAAAGCAAAATCAATAGACGAAGCTAAAAATATGGCTAAATCACAAAGCCTTGAAACGAAATACAAAGACGAAGCTGTATATATCATTTACTGCAATAGAACCGAATATTTCTATATAGATACCAACAGCCTTTTAAGGAATTGGGAACAGCTTACAGGCTATTATGAGAACGGAGTTTATAACGCTGAAAACTGAACAGATAAAATGATGAAGATAACGGATTTGAACGGTTGCCCTATTGAGGTGACCAACCTGAAAGAAGCCATTAGAATGGCAGGACACTATAAGGAATATAGCCACAAGGACCAAAGTTTCTACGAGTTTGATAAAAGGCAGAAAACCTATTGGGCAGATATACACAAGAAACTCAGAGCCATTAAAAAACAATTACATGACAATTAAAATTTTAGAACGATGAACGCAAATTTTTTCCATCAGGTAGCACAGTTGCAGATTACAGGTGATTTGCAGCTCACCATAGCAAAAGGAGCAGAAAACAACCTAATCGTATCGGTTATGCTCCAAAACGGACAATGCGGAGATAACGCAAAGAACATCATACCGCCCCTTAATCTTCGGGGAACAGCCGAAGAACTCGACAACGGTTTTTTCGAAAAGATAACCACACCCATACAGACCGCTTCGGGCTTAATGGTCGATATGGAAAACTTTATGAAGCAGTTGGAAGAAACCAAAAAACAGTCGGCAATGGAAAAAGATAAAGCCGACAGGCAGAAGAAAGAAGTGGAAGCCAAAGACAAAAAGTTCAAAGACGCAATGGCAAAAGCGGATGAACTTGAGAAAGAAGGAAAGCACCGTGAAGCGTGGGTAAAATTACCCGAAATAACAGAGTTCCCTGAAAAGGCTGACGAGATACGCAGACGCAAAAGAGAACTGTCCGACAAGTTTTCTGCGCCAAGTCTTTTCGGTGCTATCGAGGAAGAAAAACCCGAACCCGCAAAAGCGGGAGAAGTTACTGCCGACTACCCAACAGAAACTGCACAGGAAAACTAAATGTAATAACTTAAAATTCATCATCATGTTATTAGCAACGCAATTGGAAAGAGTGTTTATACTCAAAGATAAAGGACACGATATTATATTGACCGATCCCGAACCACGTTGGAGCGTGGAAGCAGTACTAAATTTTTACGCCAACAGGTATCCCATTTTGACAACCGCCAAAATATCTGCACCCGCCATCAAGGATGATGCAGTAGAATACCGATTTGAGAGCGTAATGGGAACTAAGGGTTAAATCTAAATTTAAAACAATGGACTATGCACAAACATATCATATCGGGAACAATCAAGCCACCCGAACAAAAAAGACAAAGGCAGTTATACCGACAGCTCAGCGAGTTCGCCCAGTGGATGCAAAAACCCAAAGATGCGGACGAGGTTCAAAAAGACAAACGCAGGTCAGTACCTGTGGGAATGTTGCCAATGGTTTTCTAAAGACTTCGTTCCTGCCAAGACTGAAAGAAACGCAAACGGTACAAGCTTGTATGGAAACAGCAAAAATGCAGAAGGATTTTTACAAGTCGCTGTCTTTACTTGCAGAGCATTATAATATTGAACCTATGCAAACCAACCAATTTGACTATCCTTACAATATGGCATTGGCTATAAGGGATATGGAAGAAAAGTTGAAACAAAGTGTACTGAATTGGCAGGAAATACGTTTGGTGCAGGACAGTAAGCAAACCTATTTCATCAGTGAGGAAAAATACAACACCGGTACAACCCTGTATTATATACCGATTGAACCGCTTTATCAGATGCTCCACGACCCCAAGCGCAAAAGAAACGCCCAACTGTTTATTTCTGTTTGCTCTTACCTATACCACATTGCTGATATTCCTTATTTCAGACAGGAAGACAGCTACCTATATTGGATGTATGAAATGCACAAAGAATGGGTGGAGCAGGACGATGAAACAGACGAAAATGAAGCGTTTAAGCTTGAGTTTGAAAAAGCGGAATTCATTGGAGATTGTATCGAGCAAAAGATTTTTAACCCTATGAGTTTACAGGTATTCGGTCAGCGTTTAAACACTTTTAAAAGTAGTGATGCATTCGACCACGAATGTTGGCAGATTGCGTGCAACGCCTTTGCCTTGTACACAGAATACCACAACACAAGCATTTTCCGAAATGCGCCAATGCGGGAACAAGACCCTGATAACGATGAGGAAGACAATGAAACCATTGGTATGGAAAAGTATATCTCTTTTATATCGCACACAAAAGGATGGCTATACGAGAACCTTGCCCAGAGCATCAACAACGAATTCAACGAATACGCAGAAATGCAGGAACCGATCATCTGCAAACGATTTGACACAAAAGCGGTAACGAAAAACACCCTTGATTTTGAGAACAGATTATTTGCCCTTTTGGACGATATATGCGATTTGTTTTATAATTATAAAACCACAAGAAAATGAAAAATACAATAGATATAACAGAAAGCTTTGGTACGCTGTACCATCCTAAATCTGCACTCGTTTTCTATGAAACCAAAGGAGCAGACAGCGATGTATATGTGGAGCATTTTGATATGGACAATAACGGCACTCCCATTAATGCCCACCCACTCACAGAGAGGGAAGCAAAAGTATTGGCAAGGGCATTGGTAACAGAAAAGGACAAGGAACAAGCTTTTTTAAAATCCAATGGGATTTTGGGGACGAACATACTGCATATCAATCCTAATAAAGAGGAAGGTGCTGTACTATGGCACTCAAAAGCACAAAAGCGACAACTGTATTTTGTGGAGAATTTGGATATACCCAACGGAATTGCGTATGTACCACCAATGATTTGGTATGCCAACAAAAACAGCCTTGCGGTTTATGCACTTGTAAGCGATAGAAGACCAACTGAGAAAACACCTTTGTATTGCGCACCATTTTTTAACATCTATCAAGATGGGAAAGTATGTATGGGTTCGGTCAATATCAATATCAAAAACTCCGCTTCGATAGAAGAATTTACACTTGCTTGGGAAGATTACTTTTTCAACAGTTACTTCAGCCATTTACTAGGAAACAACAGTCCGATACAAGGCAATTGTGTAAACCTTTGGAAAGAGCTTATCCAAACGGGGAAACCTTTTCCTAAAGAAGTATTGAAAAACAACAACAAAACACTTAAAAATCTATTGCCATGAATACCGAGAAAACAAAAATGCATTTTACGGATAACTACCTCATAAATCCGACCAACCCTATCACCGTAAATGTAATCGGTGCAGGAGGCACGGGTTCAAAAGTACTGACCGCCTTAATGGAAATGAACCACAGCCTGATTGAACTTGGACACGCAGGATTATCCGTTCGCCTTTGGGATGACGATGTTATCACGACTGCCAATTTGGGCAGACAGCGTTTTGCCGAGTGCGAGGTTGGCTTATGTAAATCCGTTGCCCTGATAAACCGAGCCAATCGTTTTATGGGAACTTATTGGAAAGCGGAAACGGTGAAATTTGAGAAAGATAGTTTGGGAAGACTGCCTCAAAATGCAGAGGCAACTATTTATATTACTTGTGTGGACAATGTACAGGCGAGGTTTGGCGTTGCTGAAATACTTAAAGAATTATGCAACCGTAGAAATCATCGAGATACACCTAAATATTGGTTAGACTTTGGCAACAGCCAACATACAGGACAGGTCATATTATCCACTATTGGAGAAATTAAGCAACCCAACTCTGAAAAGTATGAAACGGTGGCAAGCCTGCCGTTTGTTACCGAAGAATTTGGGGAATTGCTACTACAGTCCGAAGAACAGGACGACACACCAAGCTGTTCCTTAGCAGAAGCCTTGGAAAAACAGGAATTATTTATCAATTCTGCCTTGGCACAAATGGGATGTTCGCTGTTGTGGAGTTTGTTCCGCTACGGAATGACCGAGTACAGGGGTTTTTTCCTTAATCTTGGAAATTTTCAGTCACAGCCCCTCAAAGTCGCCTGATCCGAAAATCGGGCGGCAAAAAGACACTCCCTCCCAAAAGGTCGGGACAGTCTTTTTGCTTTTAAGCGGTGCACCCACTTTAATAAAAATGCACAATGCGCCATTTTATTAAACAGGCTGCGAAAATTTTATAAGGGATATGCAGTATCCCTTTTGTTATTTAAGAGGACTTCTTTTCTTTCCGTAAAAGCGGCCAAAGGAGATTCTGTGTTATGATCCAAGTTTTTTTGAAACTTTTTGACACGGTTCAAAATTTTGTATTTTGCAGTTTTAAAAGGTAGAACGATTGAAAAAATCAATAGAAATAAAAAATAAAATTGAAATGATGGAGCTGATAAAAGTTTCACCATTCAGAAAAGCTATACGTAGAACAGAACCCCATAAACACAATAGTTATTTTGAAATTATTTATCTCTCAAAAGGTAAAGGAAAACATACTATTGATACACAAGAATTTTCAATAGCACCGCCAATTATTTTCATCGTGCGTAAAGAGCAGGTCCATTTTTGGGATATTGAAACAGAGCCATCCGGTTTTGTAATCATTATTAAAAAATCGTTTATTGAAAAAACTCTAGACAAGGAAATAAAGCAGTTACTTTCAAAAATAAGTCCCTTTCCTTGTTTATATCCAAATGACACAAATACAGTTGAACAGTTATTCCAACTTTTAAACAAAGAATATCAAGAAAGTAAGGGGGAGAGTAACGCAGTAATAGAAGGTTTACTGAAAGCTTTATTAGCTAAATTACTTCAATCCGAAAGACCTGAGAATTCGATAAGAAGCCACAATGAAAATCTTTTTCACAAATTTAAAGACCTTCTTGCGCAGGAGAAAAAATTGACAAACAAGGTTGTACACTATGCCAAACTTTTTAACACTACTCCTCAAAACCTTAATGCCATTTGCAGAAGGGAAAGCAACCAGTCAGCGACGGAAGTGCTTTCAGAGTTTATAATTGGTGAAGCCAAACGATTATTACTTTACACCGACCTAACCATTACTGAAATTTCTTACTCATTAGACTTCAAGGACAACTCCCACTTTACAAAATATTTTAAACGGTACACGGGGATTACACCAAATGCTTTTCGATCAGTGACGAGTTAAGGGTGACACCATTCGTTTTTCAAATAAACCACAAAGTCATTTATTTGTTGTTTATTTTTACTAAAAAAAGAGATGCAAAAAATATTAATTACTCTCCTTACACTCTCCATGTTAAGTTGCGGTCAAAAATCTGATAATTCGAAATATTTACAAACTCAGATTGACAGTTTAGAAAAAAAACTTTCTCAAACATATAAGCCAGGATTTGGTGAATTTATGGGTAACATACAAATTCATCACGCTAAACTTTGGTTCGCAGGAGAAAATAAAAATTGGCAGTTAGCCGATTTTGAAATGAATGAAATCAAAGAAAATTTAGACGGGATTCAAAAATATTGTTCCGACAGAACTGAAACCAAATCTATCGGTATGATTAATTTGGCAATGGATAGTTTGAGTAATTCAATCCTGAAAAAGAACAAAGTAATGTTTCAAAGAAATTATACAACTCTAACAAATTCTTGCAATACTTGCCACCAAGCCACAAATCACGAATATAACGTAATAACCGTTCCGAAAATTCCACCGTTTTCAAATCAAGATTTTAGGACAAAAAAATGATAGAATTTATTAAAGAATTAGACATTTCAATACTTTTATACTTAAATGGTGGTCATTCCGGATTTTGGGATGAAGTGATGTGGTTTGCGAGTGGTAAATTTACATGGCTTCCATTTTATGTGTTTTTGTTATCACTGTTAATATGGAAGTATCGAAAAGATGCGATTTTTATGATATTATTGATCGTTTTACTAATCACTATAAGTGATCAGTTAGCTTCAGGAATATTCAAACCATTATTTGAAAGATTGCGGCCAAGCCATAACCCTGATTTAATGGATAAGCTTCACATTGTTAATAATTACAGAGGTGGAAAGTTTGGTTTCACATCATCCCATGCAGCCAATGTGTTTTCATTGGCATTCTACCTCACGCTGGCGGCCAGGGACAAATTAAAATGGCTGCCTTTTGTCCTTATCCCTTGGGCAGTATTTGTCAGTATAAGCAGGGTTTATCTTGGAGTGCATTATCCGACGGATATTATTGTTCCGGCCGTTCTGAGTATTCCTATTGCTTTGCTTGTGGCTCGAATTTACAATTTGTATAATGCAATAATATTAAAAAAATTCGCTTAATATGTTCAAAAAAATCATTACTACCGACAACTCAAAAACCACAATTATAATCCGCTTGATTATTGGTGCAGTTTTCTTATCCGAAGGAGTTCAAAAATTTTTATTTCCAGCCATTCGTGGTGCGGGGCGCTTTGAAAAAATCGGGTTTTCATCACCTGAATTTTTGGGAAGTTTTGTTGGTTTTTTCGAAATCCTATGTGGAATTTTACTTTTAGTTGGTCTGCTAACCCGTTTAGCCAGTATTCCGTTAATCGTAATAATGCTTGTAGCTTTTGCAACTACTAAAGCTGAAGTGTTAGCAGATGAGGGCTTTTGGGAACTTCTTCACGGAAGCCGTACTGATTGGGCAATGCTTTTAGGAAGTGTTTTTCTTTTAATTACAGGTGGAGGTAATTGGTCTATTGATAAAATTTTAATGAGGAATGGCGAATGATATTCATATAAAAGAGATTGCCAAACTCTTTCTCAAGCTGGGATTCATTGGTTTTGGAGGTCCGGCGGCACATATTGCAATGATGCAGCAGGAAGTTGTGGTTAAAAGAAAATGGATGAGCGAGCAGCATTTTTTAGATTTATTGGGAGCTACTAATCTTATTCCCGGACCCAATAGTACTGAGATGGCAATACATATTGGGTATGATAAAGGTGGCTGGAAAGGACTAGTAACTGCTGGCATGTGTTTTATTTTGCCTGCGGTTTTCATTACTGGCATTTTTGCATGGCTTTATAAGCAGTACGGACAGTTACCCGAAATACAGCCATTTATTTATGGGATCAAGCCTGCAATTATTGCTATTATCATTGGTGCAATTTTTCCATTAGCTAAAAAATCCATTAAGTCAATTTTATTAGCATTTATAGGTATCTCTGTTTTGGTTTTGTCTTTTTTCGGAATAAGCGAAGTCTATTTAATGTTTGGAGCAGGCTTGTTTGCATTAGGTATGTTTTATATTCAAAATCAAAAAATAAATAGGCTGCAAAATTTTATTCCAGTTCTTTTTTTCCAAATTGGAAACAATCAATTACTATCAGAAACAAACGCCAGATTATTTCGGATATTTTTAAAGATTGGTGCTGTTCTCTACGGAAGCGGGTATGTGTTATTCGCTTTTTTAGATACAGAATTGGTAGCAAACGGCTTACTTACCCGACAGCAATTGATAGATGCTATTGCAGTAGGGCAGTTCACGCCAGGGCCAGTTTTTTCATCCGTTACATTTATTGGTTATCAAATCAATGGACTATCCGGTGCTGTTATTTCCACAATTGCTATTTTTCTTCCATCGTTTATACTAGTAGCATTACTTAACCCTCTGATGGAAAAAATGCGAAACTCTAAGGGGCTGTCAGCTTCGCTGGATGCCGTAAATATAGCCTCTGTTGCCATTATTATTGCTGTATGTCTTA
>Ga0099826_10000168_pt1 | contig 27589 bp, 24 predicted proteins | sample Mtrugardesep15_FD_76830 | JGI IMG/M metagenome (GOLD analysis project Ga0099826, IMG submission 76830) | Root nodule microbial communities of legume samples collected from California, USA - M. trunc garden sep15 | ecosystem: Host-associated > Plants > Roots > Nodule | place: USA: California... | reverse complement strand
TTGACTGTAGGATCTTGTTCCATGCACATTGCTTTCGTACGAAAATGAGCATATACTTATGTGGAGAGGACGGAATTGGAAGTCCTCTTTTCCAGATCTCGTAGAGGACTTCAAGGAAGCCACCAAAGCTGATGCTGACAACAAAAATTACAAAACACTGCAGTCAGAAGCCCTAGATGTCTCATCACCAAGTCTACATCATAATTCCGTGGAGCATGTAAGCAATTTATCACATGACACTAGCATATCCTTTTGTCCAGATGATGTGACTGTGGATAAGGTTCCCTGTCCCACCAAAAATAGCGAGCAATCTATGTCGGTGGTTGCTGATGTTTTGCTTGCAAAAGTCTATGAAGCTGAAACCACAAATGTTGCCACAGATTCCTATGGTGAGCCAGAATCTTGCAGCAACACCAGCCCAGGTACGACCATTTCACATGATGGTAGGCACACTGAATGCCCCTCAAACGCCATCAGTGATAGCCATGGAACTTCGGATATAATGGATGACAAAAGCTTCGGTGACGGTCTTTTTACTTCAATTTCAGGATCAAATGCAATGCTAGGATCTAGTAACAGTAATATCTATGGCACAGTGGATCCTCACGCTGATGAGTTGCTAAATGATTCAGGAGAGCCTGATGTCAGTCTGCTACCAAGGTCAGCTACCCCTTGTATGAAAGGAATTTCATTGCTATTGGAGCAAGCTGTTGAGCAAGGCAGTGCACTTGTTTTAGATAAAGATTCTTTGGATGCAGACAATATTTATCGAACCACAGTTTCCTTTGCACAATCAGCTCCACCTGGACCTGTTTTTATGAAACATAGAAAGGTTGCGGTTCAAAAAAGTGACGAGCAAGAACCTCCGACTCTGGAGACAAGAGAAACTCCTACTTTTACCAGGAAAGGTACCACCGATACCACGAAAGGTAAAAGGGAGAGGAATCCTAGAATTCGAAGAAAAGAAAATTTTGATGAGCGGTTTATGAACCTTGTACCGCAAGGAACATTAGGAGTTGATGAACTTGCTAAACTACTAACATGATACTGGCTGGAATTATGATGGCATCAGAGTGTATTTTTTTCCCAAATGAATCTTACTTGGTGCATCTTTTTACAGTAAAACATTAAAGTTTTATTCTGCCATCTCTGTCCTTTGCACTACTTTTTTTTTTTTGTTTTGTTGATAAAGCTAGAAAATAAAAGAATAAAGGGAAAAGTACAGGATTGGGGGACTAAGCCAATACCCAATTAGACAATAAAGAAAGTAAAGCAAAGTCACGTCCTAAGTAGCATCAAACCACTTCTAAGGAGGGATAAAATGAAAAACACTTTTGTTATTATTCGTATATATTAGGCTAAAGTGCATGTTTGGCCCTCTATCTTTCAAAATGTTGGGATTTTGGCCCCCTATGAAAAAAATGACCCCTATGTTTAAGGAAATATGCTCGTTTGACCCCCTAACATAAGGGAAATATGATCTTTTGACCCCTTATCTTCTCAAAAGGTTGCGATTATGACCCTTTTTGGGACACGTGGCGTCTTCTCAGCAATTTTGGAACGAAAGGGGCCAAAATTGTAATTTTTTTAAATAGGGGCCAAAATCGCAACCTTTTGAAAGATAGGGGGCCAAACATGCACTTTAGCCTATATATTATAAGGGTTTTGTTAACTAGTGCCCCCGGGGGCCTGGTTAAGAAAGTTAAAAGCAGAAATTTTATATTAAAAATAATAACTTTTTGACTTTCATAAAATAGAACATTTCACTTTTCATCACTTTTCAATGCAAAAATTCTTTTTTAGTCTTCTTAACTAGTGTCCTGGGGACACTGGTTAACATTTTCCATATTATAATCGTAATTCTAGGTTATCAATGGCTTTAGGTCATGTTGTCAACCTCTATGACTTTAGGATATGTTCCCTTGATGGGAAATGGTTTATAGATGAGATGGAATGAAATATTCTAGGAAAAAAATATTAAAAAAAAGAAAGAGGTTAAATACGGTTTTGGTTTTGATCTCGTCAAAAAAAAATTGTGCCAAATTTTTTGGCACACAATTTAAAATGGCTATTTTTTTATCACCAGCTGTGACATTTAATTACTTATATCAAGGTAATTATATCATTTGTTTTCGTGAACTTAATTCAATTTGTAGGAACATTGTACTATTGTATATATGTAGAGGTTGGTTACAAACCTCAGATTCTTCACTTGTTCTCTTTAAGAGGTGAATTTTACCATCTCGGATGACACTTAATAATGTTTGTAGTGTCATATGAGTATGTTATTTTGAGCCCTCAAATAATTTTTTTTTTTCATTTTTTTTATTTATAAAAAAAAAAATTTTTTGGACCAATTATTTTGTTTTTAAAGGGATTAAAAAAAAAAAAAAACACTTCCATTAAAATCAAAATTTGATAAACTTATTTGACCTAAACATAAGTTTTTTTTTTGCCTTTTACGGTTATTTTAAACTCCATTGGTTAAATGTTTTATGATGAATAAAGTGCAGTCTCCATTCTACTAGAAGTAACGGTGAGATTGGTAAAACAACAAGTTGGTTTTGTCTATCTCTAAATTTGAAGGAAGGAAAGAGAAACAGAGATATATTGAATAACATGTGCTTCGGCAAGTAATATAATTTTACCTCGTAATCATTTCCAGGAATTTAAACATAGCCAAATTCATCTAAAAAACTACAATATTTAACAGAAACATTGTAATATATTTATAATGCAAGCATAAACAATTGATTAAAAAGAAAGCGTAAAATCTAGACTTGTTCGATCTACTTTGCTGAGATTTTTAAGGAGCTATTGGCTTCCCGTTTGATTTTCCTTGCTCTTGATCTGTTCCTTCTCTTACAATGTTCTTCCAAAACCAATGGTTTTCAAAGAGAAGATAAATCTCTTCAATTGGAACTTGCTTTGTTTCCGGCAATAGAAAGAATATAAAGCAGCTCATGACGACAATCAAGCCTCCAAAAAGCAAGAAGATTCCATACTTGAGGTGACAAAGTGACAAGAGAAACAATTGTGCAACAAGGGCAGTGAAGATCATGTTGACACAAACCACAATACTTTGTGCAGCTGACCTTATCTCTAATGGAAAGAGCTCACTTGGAACCAACCATCCTAAGGGACCCCAAGATCTTCCATATGCCAACACAAACAAGAAAATCACTATAACAAGAAATGCACTTATGCCTTTTGAAAGTTCTTTGCCGTGTCCAAACTCCACCGCCAAAACCACAGCAGTAATAATCTGCATATCAATCGTTAAGTTAAACAAACAATTAAGCTTATTAACAATGGTTATACTTATTATGATATGATTTAGTTTATATGCAGCGGCAATGTTAAGATCTATTAAAATGTCAGTTAATAATGATCATTGAATCAGGAGAGATATTTGACTTTAATATTATCTACCATAAAACTCTTACCAGATGTGATCTGTGATTGGTTGACAGACAGTGCAAGAAAAATACACTGTCTAGGCATCAAAATTAATCTATATTTATTATTGTATTTGTTGCATGAAACATAACATAAGAGTAATAAACAAACAGATAGTGTTTAGTGTTTACCATGCAGCATATCATTTCAAAACCAGCTTCTAGGAAGAACTTTCTTCTGCCAAACTTGTCAACCAAAAACATTGAAATGACAGTAGCAACAAGGAGAGCTCCATTGGTAATAAAAGATGAGAAAAGAGCTGCATTAGATCCAAACCCTAAACTCTGGAAGATGACAGGTGCATAGAAGAGAATGGAGTTATTTCCTGTTAACTGCTGGAATGCTGGAATCCCTAATGCCCCTATTATTAGTTGGGGTCTGTACTTCCTCTTTAGAAGTACTTTAAATGGACTCTTCACAGCTTGTGCTAGTTCACTTGCATCTTTTAGATCTTCAAATTCAGCATCAACATTTTTTGTACCCCTAACTTTCTCTAACACTTTTCTTGCTTCATCCAACCTTCCTTGCTCCACAAGGCTGTTAGGAGTCTCCGCGCAAAAAATACCTCCCAGAAGCATTAGAACTGCTGGAATACCTGCTAAACCAAGTGATATTCTCCAACCATGAGGATGAATTTTGTCGGTGAAATAGTTCACTAAATTTGCAATTAATATTCCAGCACATGTTGTGAACTGAAACAGTTGGTTAACTGCTCCTCGGCTGCTAGCTGGAGCCATTTCAGATAGATACAAGGGAACAGCCTGCACAATTAGACAAGGGAACAAACTGCTCTATCAGTTTTTTCTCAAATAATTAAGTTTTATTATCCTTTTTCAACTAAGTTTCTTCCAATACATGGTTTTATTAGTTACTTATGTCAATTATGTTTATATTTAGATGTCAATAGGTTGACTAAAGTTTTCAATTTATAGTTCAGTGGTATGAGTTGAAACGCTGCAAAAATATTATGAATGAAGTATAAGGTTTGATATTTGATGCTACAAAGACATGGTTCATAATAAAACTTGATCCATGTCACTTACTTGATTTCCAAAGCCAATGCCTCCACCAAGGAAGACTCTACCAATGATTAGAGTTGGAATGTTCTGTGCCGCTGCATTGAGAATTGCTCCAATAAGAAAGCTAAGGGCTCCTACTATGATAGTGGCCTTTCTCCCCTTGTTTCTTGTTAGGTAGGAAGCAAAAAAAGTCATAACGAGTGCTGAGAAATAAAGAGATGATGTAAAAAGTGTCAGCACTTGGTTGTCATATTTACAATAGTCGGTTTCTTTCAGATGTGCGTGCTTCTTTCTGTACACGTCTGGGAAGAATTTCTCTAAGAAATCATCCATTGAAGTCACCCCACCTGACAAAACACCGAGTAAATTTCTGGTGATTTTTTATATCAATATCAATATGAACATGAATTATTGAATTGAATATCATTCCTGAATTAAGTTAGCCATAAGCAGTAACCTTATACTGTAAGTCCACTGCTACATTAGAAAATTAAATTAAAATTTCACAATTTCTGTTGAAGATTTACATTTTATAACAGACTAAGTTCAGGAGTCTTGACATGCGGTACAAATTATAGTCATTTTGCTTCTTTTAAAGTTAGTTTTCATATTATGATGCATATGTCAAACATATAATTTGTGAACATATAGTAGGATGTAACCAATATCCATTCTGAAAGAACTTTGAGAAATTTTCTAATAATAACAATAATAACAAAAAAATAACAGAAGCCGTGTTTGTTTCATGTTCCTAATAAAATGCAAATTTCATTTTCTGGATATGCACAAAACAAGGAATATCCCAAAACAACCACAAAAGTGGACCAAAGAGTAATCATAAATTTCATTTTCTCTTTCTCAAATAGTTAAAAATGCCTTTTTTCTTTTCTCTTGTACGTCTGCAGCACTTGGCTTTTTGTCCATTTTCGGACGAGGTCATGATTTCAACACGTCATGTGAACCTTAAAATATGTAATCTATTATCATAGTGTACAGTAATACAATGATGACAAACAACAAGAATATACATTTTTTTTGTCAAAAACAAGAACATGGACAAAATGAAAATTTGTATATTAACAAGAAAGAGTATATCATTAGATAATTTGGATTTTTGAGACTGTAAAATGAAATTCAACATTAATTAACATATTAAAAATTGAATCTAATGAGCTTATGCAAGTGACATGAGAATTAAAAAACCATGAAAAGAAAAAACAAGATGACCAGGACCATAAGAAATAAAAATCAATTGAATGATGTTTCTGATCAATGAGTTCGCCAAAATCACAGTGGCACACCGTGATTCTGGCAAACTCATCGATACCGAACAGATTCAACTGAATTGAAGGAAGAGTTAGACACTTTGGATCTTTGGGTTAATCTGAATTGACTGTAAAATGAAAATGAAAATGGACATATTAACAACAAAAATTGAATCTAAAGAGTTTACACAAGTGATATGAGAAAATAAAAAAACTTGAATATATTTTTTTTTGACTCATATTCATAAAAACACCAATTGAATTGAATTGAAGAAAGAATTAACAGACCTGAAACACCAAGATCATAACCAAAAAGAGAACCACCAAGAGCTCCAACAACACAGGTAAAGGCAAAATAAGCAGTGAATTTGTGCTCATAGAGATGAGCTCTTTTGCCTGGACCTCCATTTGGCATTCCTCCACCAGCCATTACTCTCTCTTTCTGTCAGTCTGTCTTCTCTTCTCTGAACTCAACAAAAAACAAAATGAACTCACATAAATATAAAGGAACTTTCAAATGACTAATAATAGTTAATGTGCCAATTAGTCAACTCCAAGTGTGCACACTTGTTAAAAAAAAATAAAATTACTAGTGTATACACGTCAGCAAATGTCAATTTCATCCAATTACTAATTCAAAAAATGAGATCAAATTGGAGCAAAATGAGGAAATTGATCCAATCCCTTTGCCACAAAAAGGATAAAAGGTGTGAACTGCCACTCGGATTAATTGTGTTTATCCCTCATCTATAATTATGGTGTGTTTAGTGATATAATAAAAAGAAGTTGTAGTTAAAAGGAGAAAGAAAGTAATATAGGTGGGAGATAAAGAGAAAATTAAAATATTACCAAAAAAAAAAAAAAAGAGAAAATTAAAGAGATTTTTACTCCATAAAGATAGGAAATCTCAAAGAGATCGATATTGGAGAAAGATATGGATAAAAGGGTGTGAACTACGACTCTAATTAGCTAAATTTTTGTGTATATCTCTTTTCTATAATTATGATGACTTTAATGTATTTTTAAAATGTTTTATGAGAGAGATAGATCAAAAACTGATCGTAGTTAAAAAGAGAAAGAATGTAGTATAGGAAAAAAATAGAATGAAAATCATGTAGATTTTCTCTCCGTAAAGTTAGGAAATCTCAAAAAAATTAATATATTGAAGAAAGATATTCACAAAATTAATGTTCTTCTTATTTATCATTTCTCTTTCATAGAATGCAATAAAGTTATCATAACGTAACTTATTCGTCGAAAATATTATGAAAAAAATATAAAATACCCGTCACAAAACCACCGAGTCCAGTAGAGTAGAGCTTAAACTAGGTAGGTTCGACACTGTTTTCTCGTGGTTAAAAAAACAAACAATAGAAAAGTCCTACAACTACGTTTGGATAAATAAAAACATTTTTTGTGAATGAAAATTAATAAAAACTTACTATAACTTGCATTCAACGGCTAATCCGATAGATATGTAATGTATGATGTGGAGTGGGTTATTGAATTTTGGATAAAGACAAAGAAAAATAATACAGTCAGATTTGACTTAGACATTAAATATCCAATCTTACCTTTCATATTAATCAGTAGATAGCTGTATGGTTGTCGTCCATGTTTGGTTGTGAATTAAAAGTCCAGTATTGTCTAACTTGGTGGCTGTTATGTTGGCCAACAATTATACATTCATTTTTTAATTTCTTTACTTTAAATAGTCAACTGTTGTCTTACAATTATGTTAGATAAAATATTTTGGTGTGATTTTTTTTTCTATTTCCCATTTTATTCTTATCATATTAACAATTACCAAGACAGTTTTTTTTTTAAATAATTATCAAGACAGTTGTTGAAAGGGAAATAGATTTTTTGTTTTTACTATTTTGCAACTTTGGTGACTTTACTATTTCTAAGATAGAGATTGATGAAAAATCACTAGATAGGGTACTCACCGTTTTTATTGAAGTGGATGTATTCACCGCTGAACTTAGAGTCTGATACAACTACATGTATACCTGCAAAACATGCACAAATAATGCTCTAAAAGAAATGCACTAAAATAATAAATGGTTAAAAAATTCCTCTGTTTAGATATTATAGTAATAATTAAAGTAAAGATGCATTTTAGTCTTTGAGAAAAATGTGTTATCCAATTTAGTCTTTGAGAACAATAAAAACAATTTTCCCTAAAAAAAAAAACAATAAAAACAATATTAGTTCATGAGAGATTCAACCGCGGTAACTTTTAGTCTTTCCCTTCTTTAGATAGATATAAGAAAGAAAATCAAAGAAAAGAAGTTAAAAGGAAAAAATCCAAGGAATTCATGTAGTGGTAAAAATACATGTTTTAAATCTGAAAGGTCTCAAGTTCAAGCTTCACTAATATTTTTATATGAAGGTAAATTTTAATATTTTTGTTGGGCTTTGGCCCTCTTTTGTACAAAAAAAAATTAATATTTTTGTAAAAAATTTTTAAATTGAAGGTTTTTTCTGTCTTGGACTGAGACACTATTCCTCTGTCCTAAGGTTATTCCTCTTGTTATAAAAAAAATGTTTAAAGAAGAGAAAATGAATAAAAAATAAGATGATTATTTAATGGTTTGGTATGAAAGAAAATAAAAGTAAAATTCTAAAAGATAAAAGTAAATAAATATATGTATTTACAGAATGATATAAATGTCTTTAAGCAAAAATTAGATATGATATAAAAATAAAGAAGTTAATTACAATTTTGGCTTCTCTCCCACGCTTTTTTTTATCAAAGTACTAAAATATAGAAGACAGAAGATGCATGAATCAATACAACATAATCATATAGTGGAAAACTTATGAAAAGAAAATTCAGATTCATCCTTAGAAAGGAAAGGTCATAAAAAACTAGGCAGTTTATGACCATTTTTGCCCTAATAACTGCTACAAGACTACCTCTCTATGAAAAATTGTACAAAATAATTGACATTTCTAGCTATTCTATTGTAATAAAACCAACTATTATGTAGTTCTCAAGGTAGTTTTGAAGGTAGCATTTTGGGCACAGGTCCTCGTTCCAGCTAAGTTAAAGTTAACATGCATCACTTTGCTCACATGCTTCTTCTTTTTCTCTGCTTTAATGCTCTCAGATAGGCTTGGATAGGGATGCTCAAAGTCTGATACAATGGTTTCAGCGTTGTCCTCTTCCACCTCCCCCCCTTCTACCTCATCCCCCCAAATTTTGGAAAAAATTTGTACACTCATTTGGGCTGTAGCAGAAAGGGGTTTGAAAGCTGGAATCAAGGTTTGGCTTGAAGGGAGCTTCTCTCCCATGCTCACTCATATTTTTGAAGTAAAAGTTGGTGATGTTGTGTATTTTACATCACATTATATTCAATTTGATGATTTAGAGTCATTCCAATGGATTTTAATTATTTACATGTTATTGATTAAATTACAAAGCTGAATTTAGGAGAAGGTTTTATGTTATTTTCTTGCAATTTTAGAAGTTTTGATCATTCCACATAATCATATTATATGTTGTAACATTTAAAACAGACCACATCGTGATAACATGGTGGCGTGGTTGCAAACTTTGTTTGTCCCATTACGTCATTTACTATTTGATTTATAGTAAAGGGTGTAATGAAAAAATTAGAGTTTCTTTATAAAAATCAATCGTGAGATTCATAATAAATAAATAAAACATATGAAAATGTGATAAATAAGTAAATAAATAAATAAAACATAAAAATATGACATCTTTGTGTCAACAGGTACAAGGGTCAACTACTTAGTCATCAACTAACTAGCTATAGTTTTCAGCCCTAGCTTCCCTCCCTAAACCAATATACATGCTATGGAGAAAGGAAAAAGAAGCCTACAACTGACACTTTTAATTCTTCTTGGTACTCTTCCAACTTAAGATGCCAACAATATATTACATCCAACAAATTTTGTTGTTGAATTTCTTGACATCTTATGCATGTTCATTTGATGATCTTTCTTGATTTCCATCTGTTACATATCTCTTCCAGAACCAATGGTTCTCAAAGAGAAGATAAATCTCTTCAATGGGAACTTGCTTTGTTTCCGGCAATAGAAAGAATATAAAAAGACTCATGACGAGAATCAAGCCAGCAAAAAGCAAGAAGATTCCATATTTAAGGTGGCAGAGTGATACAAGGAAGAATTGTGCAACAATGGCAGTGAACATCATGTTAACACACACCACAACACTTTGTGCAGCTGACCTTATCTCTAATGGAAAAAGCTCACTTGGAACCAACCATCCTAGGGGTCCCCATGATCTTCCAAAACCCAATACAAATAGGAAAATCACAATAACCAAAAAGACACTAACACCAAATGACAATTGTTTACCATCACCAAACCCAAGAGCCAAAACAATTGCTGCAGCTACCTACAAATCAAAATGGTCTCATATATTAGCAATTGAGCACACTGATTAGTTAAGCTCTTAAACCAGACTCCGTTGTAATCGGGATCAAACCTACTGGTGAACTAACTGATTCTTGGTCGAACTTTCTAGTTCGGTCCAGTTTTTGAAACATTATTTAAGTACGTGAAAATTAAGATGAAAAAAAAGATGGTGTAAGAGTACTTACCATGCACAAGAACATTTCAGCACCAGCTTCCAAAAAGAAAGCTCTCCTACCAAACTTGTCAACATAAAACATTGAGATCAAAGTGGCAAGAACAAGTGCAATACTAGTGATGACAGAAGAATAAAGAGATGCAGCAGATCCAAATCCAAGAGTTTGGAAAAGGACAGGTGCATAAAAGAGAATGGAGTTGTTTCCAGTCAGCTGTTGGAATGCAGGAATAGCCAATGCACCAATTACAAATTGTGGTCTATTCTTTCTCAAAAGAAGATTCTGAAATGGATTCTTGATGGCTTGTGCTTCCCTGCTTGCATCAACAAGATCTTCAAATTCAGCATCAACATTAGGTGTACCTCTAACTCTCTCCAAAACCTTTCTTGCCTCTTCCATTTTGCCTTGTTCCACAAGACTGTTTGGTGTCTCAGGACACAACAAACCACCAATAAACATAACCATTGCTGGAACTACTGCTAAACCAAGAGATAATCTCCATCCCCATGGATGAATATTCTCGGTCGCATAATTTACCAAGTTAGCTACCAAAATTCCCAAACAAGTTGTTAGTTGAAAGAGTTGGTTCACTGCTCCTCTCACTTTTGCAGGAGACATTTCTGACAGATACAAGGGAACAGCCTAAACAATAACTTCAAGAGATTAGTACATATATATTACGTCAAATTCAAAAGTTAATTTGGATTGTTAATATAAGTTAAATATGTGCTTAATTATGTAATAACTAACCACATATTTGAACTGAGTTAATCATTTAGATTAATAACGAAATTTATGTGTCACGATAACAATTTATATGGATATATATTTTTTGACATAAACTCATTATTTATTATATTGGAGCAACCAAGTTACCTGGTTACCAAATCCAATGCCGACGCCAAGAAGGATACGACCAATGATCAACATATAAATGTTGAGAGAAGCAGCATTTAGAACAGCTCCAATGAAGAAGCTAATGGAACCAACAACAATACTGGCTCTTCTACCTTTGTTTTTTGTTATGGAGGATGCAGCAAATGTGGAAATCAATGCAGCAAAGTATAAGATGAGGTAAAAAGTGTCAACATTTGATCATCATATTTACAATAATCTGTTTCTGCCAAGTGTGCATGTTTCCTCTCATACACCTTTGGGAAGAATTCTTTCAAGAAATCATCCATAGAAGTAACTCCACCTGAAACACCAAGATCATATCCAAAGAGAGAGCCACCAAGAGCACCAACAATGCAAGAAAAGATGAAGTACCCTGTAATCTTATATTCATAGAGATGAGCCCTTTTGAGATTTCCACCATCACCAAATCCTCCACCTGCCATATTTTTATGTTTTATTTATTTATTTATTTATTTATTTATTTTTAAAGATATTCCTTTTGTCTCCCTTATTGTTTTTATCCCATGAAAAAGGAGAGACAAAAAGGATAAAGATGAAGAAGAACATCCTTTTACGAGGGTTTATATAGAAGACTCTATGTGCCTATTTTAACCAAAAACACTCCCAAAATAGAATTAAAGAGATATGATAAGAAAACAAATTTTGATATTATTTTAGGACATAAGTGCGTTGATTTCGAGTCTTATCCCTGTTTGATAGGTAAAAGAGAAGACCAAGGGTGGCTGGTGATGACATTGCTTTCATTGAATAATAATAACTAGAGAGTTTCTTCCATCATTGAAAGACACGTACACACACTTTGGCATAACAACCAATGATACAATACACATAATCATCTTAATATAGATTTCAAATATGTACATTTTTTTGTGCTAATTTCAAATATGTATTTACCTTCCTTAAAAAAAAATTATTTTACCTTTTTTAATATCACACTTTAATGTTTGAATAAAAAGGGACATTTAAGCGTTAATTAACATCTCCAATGTGTTTTTTCAAAATAAAAAATATTTTCAATGTGGAAATGCTAAAGTGCCTTTTAACATGTAACAAATTATGTCGAAGAACCAAATAGAAAATAACACAATTTTTTTAGTCCTCAGCTTTACTTGTAAAACAAAGTCATTTGTTATCTAGAAATCCTAGCTCAATTGGCAAAACACTAAAATTGTTAGGCCGGATGTCATGATCGAGATTCGAACTTCGGTACCTCCACTTATGTGTGTGAGTTTAATATGACTTTACTATTTTGTCTATCTACGGAGAAAAAAACAAAGTCATTCGTTTAATTGTGGTGGAAAATAAAGTAACTGGCAAAGCATGCAAAGATATAGCTAGTACAATGACCAATTTTATTCCATTATAATTATTAAACTAACAAATTTCAATTTATAGGTATTAAATAGTTGCAATTAAAAATACCATAGTAAGCTTTTCTGAAATCAAAATCTCCCATTCAAGAACACTTTAAGGATTTAACAAATTCCTGGAATGTGTAGTCTAGTGGTATGGATTGAGACGATGAAAGAGTATAAAGAGTGTCCAATACTCGATATCACCTCCTCTTCTTCTTTGTCCCTGCAGTGGAATAATGAGAAGTTGACTTGGATTACTCCCAAGAGGAGTTTGAGGCATGATGGACTCATGAAGCCTTTGTCATCTACATCGAGAAACTATCATTGTTTATTAGACATAAAGTTCAAATAACCATCGTGGTATGTTAATATTTTTAAAGATTGGCCAAATGTTTCTTATTTATCTTGGAGATGGTTGTCTTGTGTTAAAATGTGCTCAAGTCCTTTTGTCCTGCTTACAAAGGTCAATTGTATGTCCTCAAGTATTTAGTTCTTTGGATTACTCCCAAGAGGAGTTTGAAGCATGGTGGACTCATGAAGCCTTTGTCATCTACATCGAGAAACTATCATTGTTTATTAGTCATAAAGTCCAAATAACCATTGTGGTCTGTTAATATTTTTAAAGATTGGCCAAATGTTTCTTATTTATCTTGGAGATGGTTGTCTTGTGTTAAAATGTGCTCGTCCTTTTGTCCTGCTTACAAAGGTCAATTGTATGTCCTCAAGTATTTAGTTCTTTTCTCTTAGGCTTTGTTTGCGAGTTTGGCAGGAGGGAGTTATTTTTCTTCAAAATAACAAATGGATCAAAGAGCGTTTAAATAATGTTTAAAATCCAATCCAATCCAAATCATGCCACAATTTGTATCAAATGTGCCACGAATTCACGTTCGTACATAGTTAAATCGTGTCATGATTTCATGCTTCTATCTCACAATATTTTCGGTGGCTCACTCCAAACTTGAGAAATAAAATCGTGCCATGGTCTTCAAACCACGTGTCACGATTTTGTTGATAAACAAACTTTAAATTTTGAGTCAAAACTCAACAATACTCAACTATATTTTTTATTTTATTTATATTTCATTGGGTTAAATAAGTTATTGGTTCTTGTAAAATATTCAAATTTTGCTTTTTAATCTCTCTAAGGTTTTTCATCAAGTTTTAGTTCCTCAATATTTTTCGCTACTACTTTTGATTCCTATTTTTAACTAAACTTTTGTGTCCTTCATATTTTTAATTAAATATTATAGAGATGATAAGGGTATTATAACAGTCTCTCACACCAAAATGTAGAATTTCTTATAAAAATATGAATTAAATATAAATTTTGAAGGATAGATTTAAACTTCAAACTTAAAAATTTATATTTAATTCATACCATGTTAAAAAAAATTAAACTTTTGTAAGATAGATTTTTATAATGAACTAAATATGATTACAAAAAATAATTCAAAATTTTGAAAAATACACATAAATTTACTTTAAAACAGAGACTGAAAATAATGATGAAACATATTTAAAGACGAGAAATTGATGAATTATTTTAAAGGATTTTGATATGGATTTTGGATTTTTTTTAAAGGATTGAAGTGAAAAGAGTTGTTTGTACTTGTATGAAAGAAGAGACTAGAGTGAGTAAAAAAATGGGTTAAGCACCTAAATTGTAAAGTTTTGTTTGGGTACTAAACTACTAAATAATATTCCATTCCTTTCTTTTCTTGTGCTCCTCATACATAGTTCCATCATCCACAACACTTCCCTCACTCACTCACACTTCACAATCATCACCGACTCAACCACAAGAAGAAGAAAAACTGCTATGGTGAGAGTAATTCCCATCGCTAGTTCTTCAATTTTACCCACTCTTTCTCTCTTCAATCGCTCTCCCCGAATCTCTTTCTCTCATTTTTCCACCGGTAAACCCTCTCTCTCAATTTATTCATAATTGCAACCTTTCTTTAGTTTTGTTTTCTGAACTAAAAATTCTGTTTTTTTTTTACTTACTTAGCAGCAGTTCCACAATCCCATAATTTTGGCTTGAAATCGTGTAAATTATTCAAACAAAATGGAAACTCTCTGAAAGTGATGTCATCTGGGAACGTGTCATCATCAGTCACTGCTTCACCAGAAAATGTACTGGAATGGGTCAAACAAGATAAAAGAAGAATGCTTCATGTTGTTTATCGTGTTGGTGACTTGGATAGAACTATAAAGTAAATACTATAGTATTTTCATATTCAATTTATTGTATTGAAATTCTAATTTAATTATTGATTGCTGCATGTTTAGTTTACTATACTCTTTGTGATTTCAGATTTTATACTGAGTGTCTGGGAATGAAGCTGCTTAGAAAGCGTGACATACCGGAGGAAAGATATACTAATGCTTTTCTTGGATATGGACCTGAAGATTCACATTTTGTTATTGAACTCACATACAGTAAGGCTCGTTTTCGATGCATTTTTCAATAAGTATTTCTACAGAAATAAGGTCCTATTTGAATAAACAATTAAGTTAAGTGCTTATGTATGACCTATTTTGATAAATAATAATGATAAAATGAAGTCAAACAGTTTTCATATCAGTTATATCTTGTTTTAATAAGCTGTCCTAAAGAGTTTATGAAAATAAGCTGAAAATAGCTAATGAACATGTTATAAGTTGTTTTCATAAGTTGTTACAACCAGTCTCACAAGTGCTTATGTTAGTAGATAAGCTCAAATAAGTCAATCCAAACAGGTCCTAAATGCTAAACCAGGTTTGATTTATAACTTTGAGTTCTTTAAACAATGACTTTTTGTATAAGTTCAAATTAGCTTTTGCATCTCAATATTTTCAATAGCTCTCTCGTTTAACTTCTTCATTAACATATAGTATAAGCTTATAAATACTTTTTCTTTAATGAAGAACCATAAACTTGATTGGATTGAGAAGGTTCTGTAAGTTAAAAGCTAATCCATGTTAGAATTATTAAGAATTTAAACTTATGAAGTAGGTTGTTCATGCTTGTGCAAAGAAGCTTCTAATTAGTATTTATTTTTCATTTAACAATATCAGATTACGGAGTTGATAAATATGATATTGGAACTGCATTTGGCCATTTTGGTATTGCTGTTGATGATGTAAGTTTTCCAAACTTTAGTATCACTAGTATCAGTCATTAACATCTTGACCTCATGCTGTGTTAATTCCTGTTGAGTTGGTGGCCTTGATCCTCAATCTCACATGGTGTGGAGGTTCTGTTTTGGTCATTATTTAGGATTTTCTTTCTATTGGCCTTTTGACAAACATGGATGCTGGAATTTCTGTCTATATGATTCTTTATTAGATTACAAAAGCAGTGGAACTAATAAGAGCTAAAGGTGGCAAAATAACTAGAGAGCCTGGTCCTGTCAAAGGAGGCAAAACAGTAATCGCATTTATTGAAGATCCTGATGGTTACAAATTTGAACTTTTGGAAAGAGGTCCCACTCCCGAGCCATTGTGCCAAGTGATGCTTCGAGTGGGTGATCTTAACCGTTCAATTGAATTTTATGAGAAGGTGAGGATCAATCCTATTCTGTGTCAACTCATGCTTCAGAGTTTTTTATTTTATGCACACAACATTAAATCAATTACGTGGTTGCCTGCCATTTAGGCTTTTGGTATGGAGCTGCTTCGTACGCGAGATAATCCAGACAATAAGGTAATATTGCCCACCTTCTTTATGTATTTTTCACTGTCATCTGCCTTTTGCTTTTGTGTTCTTTTGATGTATACTTGTTTTGAAATATTGGCAGACTAAATATCTTTTGCAAGTCTTGGGTTTCATCTTGCTTGGTTTGATAGACCAAAGTTTTTTCCCCCAAGAATTGACACTTTGGCATGTCCTTTGCTTACCTTCTTTCATGTTATGGCTTTTTTTGTGCAGTATACCATAGCAATGCTTGGTTATGGTCCAGAAGATAAAACGACTGTTCTGGAGTTGACTTACAATTATGGAGTCACTGAATATGATAAAGGAAATGCTTATGCTCAGGTAAGCGGAAGTTCCTCTTTTCTCTTGTTCTTCTTTTTCGATTGAATCTTCTGAAGAGGTTTTCATTGCTGTGGTTATGATATGAACTTTTTTTGTGCTAATAGAAACTACTGAAGATTTCATTTTAAAAATAATTTAAATGCTTTTTACCTTATTTCCGTAGTTCCTTGCCTCTATTTGAAGATGGTTTCTTTTATCAGTTATATTTCATTTCCCCACTTTACAGATTGCAATAGGTACTGATGATGTGTACAAAACTGCCGAAGTGATTAAACTATCCACCGGAAAGCTTACTCGGGAACCTGGACCATTGCCTGGTATCAACACAAAAATTACTGCATGCCTGGATCCTGATGGATGGAAGACGGTATGTCTCTTTGAACTTGCGATTTGATTTTTTAATGAACAATTCACTCAAACGTTTAACATGGAAAGGGAAGGCTTGTGAATGGTTTTGTACCTAACAGATTGCCACATGCAAGAGGTTGTTGAGGTTGAAGCTTATAATGCAAACTCATGTTGAAAGTTTTTGTATATAAAAGAATGAGGATAACAAGGATCAAACTGTTAACTATTTGGCCATAAAGTTTCTGATACCATATTAAATACGCCCCTAATCCTTGTTGGGCTTGAGCAGCCCTAATCTTTTGAGTTAGCTTTTGAGGTTGAGTTAGGCCTAACGTCCAAATTCTAAGATCGTATCTGATTCCATTCTAGATCTGCTCTTAGGCTACCTATTTGTCCATGCTCCAAGTGTGGGCTTGCCCTTTAAGCAAGCAGCTTGGCATTAATAACCCGACGATTCTTGTTGAGGAACTCTTTACGAGCCTTCTAGGTACATATAGTCGTTTAGTGTGGGCTTGGCCAATTAAAGCTAGAAGCATACCCATTTTGTGGAATACCGATTTTGTCCCTATATGCTTTTTGGCTACTCCATTGGTTCCACATTGCTTCTACCTGTAAGCTCCACTTCATTCTAGTTCTCTCCTGAACTGTCTCTCCATCATTATTTTAAAGTGACTCCTCCTCTCAGGTTGTCCTTGCCTTTACTTCATATTTTATTTGGGATCCAACTCAACATGTGTCTTCCATTAAAACCAGACAACTCCTCCATCGTCACCCAAGAGCGAGACTTGTTTTATTTCAAACACCCTTTCATCTATGTGTTTTCTTTGCTGCATACTTGATTGTCATGCCCACTTATGTGCTTCTGTCTCCTCTTCATTGATATCAATTCCCTGACTCTTCAATAACTCATGCAACATATACTTTATTTTTCTCAATTCCGTCAACCTGCTTCATGATCTCAGGGTAACTGTAGTTCCAGGAGTCACAAGTTTGACCTCAGAATAACGGAACCCAACGAAGGAAATTATTCCCCTGTCACCAGTCTCTTTCTTTATCATTTCTCCTGTCATATACAAATACAACTATCAAATGTACAGAATGCCTTAATCTATTTTCATGTTTCCTGTTTATACATAATATTACTTCTAACTACTCAACTTCCCTAACTGTTTAAGTAACTGGCCTCTCTATCTGCCGCCCTTCCCTTTATACTGACACTATTGCAAAATTTATATAATAATTTTATATAAAAAATCTAATGCTAAAAAGAAGATTAAAGTTTTCTTTCAAATTTTACTTTGAAATCTTATTTTGGTACCATATGGTATTCACAATAATCAATTATCAACGTAGTAATATTTAGAGATGGTAGACCATATCATCGTATCCATATTGGTCTTGTGACATACAACTTCTCCATTATTGCTTCCTTTTTTAAAATCCATAAATTGGATTTTGAGTGTTATTGTGAAGCACAGTAGTTGAAATTTGTTCGGTATGATTTGTGTCTCCCAAATTCACAAGTCGCCATTATTAGTTTGTTTTGTACATTTGCATTCAATTTATCGCCTCCCTTCTGTTTACTTTGGTGTGTGAATTCCATCTTACTTGAGAACACACACACACACACACACAATTATAATATTGACTGCTTTTATTTTTCTGGGTATAATGCATAAACAAGCCAGATTGATCCATTTTAGACAAATTTAAGGTTTCATATGTAGAGTGTAAAGCATGCATAAGTTTCGTTGTGTTATTTTTTTCTGATTTAGTACTTCTATTTGTCCGTTGGAGATCTAGCACCGTTCTGTTTGTTCATTTTTAGTAATCAAGCATTTGTGACTAACTTGTTTTTCCAATCTCTAATGTTCAGGTTTTTGTAGATAATATTGATTTTCTAAAGGAGTTGGAGTAGAAGAGTGTTTAGGTAGGTCATCATCACAGCAATCTTGTAATATCTGTATCAAACCTCTGCCACAGAATTGGCATGTCTATATGAAGAAAAAAGATTGAGAATGCATATCACATCCAAATTCGATTTTGTAGAAAATGTAATAATGACTCTAGCGATGATGCTTGTAACAAATGCTAGAACAGTGTAGGGTAAGTGATTGAATTACAATGCTTACAAAAAAAGTGGTTGAATTACAATTACAGTTATTTATTCAAGTTTTTTTTTTTTTAGAATTAGGAATGACACCATTAGAGAGAGAGTGGGGGTAGCACCTATAGTAGAAAAGTTGGTAGAAAATGGGCTTAGATGGTTTGGGCATGTTGAGAGAAGACCCGTAGATGCCGTTGTAAGAAGAGTAGATCAAATGGAGGAGAGTCATGTTAAAAGAGGTAGAGGAAGACCTAAGAAAACTATTAAAGAAACCATTAGGAAGGATTTAGAAGTCAATGAGTTGGACTCAAATTTGGTTTATGATAGAACACTATGGCGTAATTTGAACCATGGAGCCGACCCCACTTAGTGGGATAAGGCTTGGTGGTTGTTGTTGTTTTTTTTGTATCTTATTATGTTATTTGATACGTATGCATATACTCAACAAACAATCTTGATTTTACAATCATAAATTTGTAGTGCAATATTTGTTTCATTACAACATAAGAATCAAAGAATCAATGTTAAAAAAAAAATACACGTATATCAAGTATTTTTTTTATATTTTTTAAATTATTTTAAGATTTATAGTTAGATTACTTTAGTACTCCTCTTATTTATAAATGATTAATTATTAATCAGAGAGGAGGGAGAGGTTGGAGACGACAATGTTGGTTGTGATACTTCGAGTTGTACTGTTGGGGTGGTTTATATCGGCCATAATTAATGAATAACATGCACATTTATAAACTGTTACGTTTGTAAACTGTTATTATGTTATTAAAAGGATGCCGGTAGTGTCATGATCGAATCAAGAGATTACACGAAAGCTAATGCTTAAATACAGTGATATTTTGTTTGTGAAGGCAGAAAATTAATATTCCGGATCCTGTACAAGCACAACAATTTTTTATCTTCCAGAACTAGAATGGGTTGCATGTTCAAATACACATTACATATCAGCTTAATATGTATGCAAAAGTGCTGCAGATGTGTTGGATTGTGAAGAGTGAGTGTAACAGCTACCTGAAGGCTCAGTTTGGGCAAGTCTAAGAGCATTAACACTAGAAGATGTTGAGCTTGAAGATGTAGGTGCCATAAATGAAGGATAAATGTATGTGGGTATTGGCATCTTTGGTGGGAGATTAGGCAATGGAGCTTCAAAATTAAGCACATGCACTGCTTGCCTAATTGTGTTGTAGGCCTCAAAGTATAATCTGGATGAGCACACCATAGGCCAATAATCATCAACCTTCCCATTTAATTTTCATCAAAATCTTCACACAACCTTGAATCAGCTGCTTCTATTAGATTACTCATACCATAGAGTTCTCAAACCCATTCTACCAAAAGCACTTGTTCTTCGCTAGCTTTTACTTAAATGGGTTTTTCTTGCACATGCTATCTCCAAAGCAACAACATGAAAACGGTACACATCAGACTCTGCTATTGTAGCAGATTCAGAAGCTAGATATCCTATTGTTCCCGCTAAAATTGTTGTTTGTGACCCTTTTCCATTATCCATCATTCTTGTTAATCAAAAGTCACCAAGCTTAGCATTGAAATTTGAATCCAACATAACATTACTTGATCATTTTTCTTCATGTAGGTAAAGTAATGCCGAGGCCAAGCCTCCAGCAATGTTGTATCTTGTTTGCCATTTGAGTAGGCTTTTGCTTCCATAAAAGTGGGAATCTAGCTTCTATTTGACATGAGCTCATAAATGAGTAGAAGATCATTTTTCTTCTGACATTGTCCAATGAGCTGCACCAAATTCCTAAGCCTTAGTTGACCAATGATCTTTTACTTCAGATGCATACTCTTTTATACGTTGTCTTGATCCCCTTGACACCCTTTTAACTGCAACATAGTCATCTACTCTATCCGTTTCAAAATATAAGTAAAATAGATTTTTTAGGTTCATTTATTTAATGATATATGTGGTTCATAATATGAACCACATACATATATCATTAAATGAATGAACTAAAAAAGTCAATTTTGCTTATATTTTGAAACGGAAGGAGTATTAAAATTCTTTCATAAATCCTTTGTAAACTTCCCCAAAGCATCCTTCCCCAAGCTTTTCTTCTTTTACAAGTTTGGACGTAAAATTTTTAAGTTTGGTTCACTAACTTGTATTTTTAAGAGGGTCTTCACATTCAAACCGTTTTAAAATAAAACCGTAAATTGATCTAAAAGAAATAGGAAAATGCACAAAACCAAATTTTATTGGATTTGTTTTTGCAACAATCGTTCTAATCAGATTTTGAGATTTGTTTTTTATTTAAAATCGAACCGAACCAAACCGCATACATAAATATTAATACTTATTTTATTTATTAGTACTAGTGTTCGGCAGGCATGGTATGCTCTTTTTAACGCATGCGTATAAATTACGAACAATAATTTTTATGAAATTTTAATTAAAATTATATGTATAAATAATAGAGATATTTTGCACTTTCATATTGTATCAAACTATAGTTATATTTTTCAATAATACCAACAATAACAAATATAATATAAACTCTTATATTTTTAAATGACACCAACATATTCAACCCAAAACCATGTTTTCTCTAATTTATCTTTTATTTATAGTATAGATAATATATTTCAAATCAATTTTCCTTATCGAATCAAACTAAATCGGATTAAGAGGAATACTAGCAACACACCTTCTAACATACATTTTTCAACACACTCTTTGATTGGTTAAAATTCACATGAGACCCACTAAATTCACATGGGACCCACATGATTTGGTGGAACCCGTGTGAATTTTAACCAACCAAAGAGAGTGTGTTGAAAAGTGTGTTGCTAACATTTCTCATCGGATCAAATCAATTTTTTTTCTTAAATAAAAGTCATTCAAATCGAATTGAACCACAAATATTTAATTTTTTGGACTTTTTTTCTCTCTCTTCATCTTGATTTAAACCGCACCACAAACATCCATGCATAGGTGCATTTTCTTTATCTAAGTTTGGATTACTAGAAGTCGATGAACCCCACTTGTGTATCATTAAAGCGGAATATCATTGACATCGACCAATTCAATTGTGACACATAAGTGAATTCAACCATTTTATCGTTGTTTCTCACATATTTTCAGCCTTCACATTGGTGGTCACAATTGCAGTCACGGCTACACCCACCACCACCTCGGATCTTGCCACCACTTTGGCGAGAGTGGAAGGAGACAGCGATGTAGTTTTCACAGTTGATTTAATTTTGTTTTGTTTTATTTTTCTATTAATTAAAATAAATTCCACTTTGGCATGCGATGCCACGTGGAGGGGTGTGTAGGTGGTGTATAAAAAAGCAAAAAACACACACAAAAAGGGTTTTAGAACTGGTTCCTTGTTCCTGCTTTTGCTCAAGCAAGGTTTGCTGAAACCCTAACCCTAAGCCTAACCTCAATCATTCCCGCAGTTAGATTGTTGATTGAAAGATGACTGAGAAAAATGGAAGAAAGCGCGAACAAGTTGAAACCCCAAAGGAAAATCACAAGAACGACAACAATAAAAAGCGACAACAAGTTTTCCCATACGGAAACTACAAAAGTTACTACAACTATCGAGTAATCTTTTCTATTCTTCCTCTCAATTCACCCCTTTTTCTCTTTTAATCAAAAGCTTCGAACTTTACATCAATCAATGTGCTTATGTTGTTGTTGTTTCAGATTGCTGAAGGTGTGGATGAAGACCCTCGGTTGAAAGTGTTCAGGAAAGAGTGGTTTCAAGGGAAGGATTGTCTTGATATCGGTTGCAACAGTGGGATAATCACCATACAAATTGGTATTTTTTTCCACCAAACTATTTTTTAACCATGTTATCAAGTTCTGCAATGTTATCCTAGTAATGTCTAATTTTCATGCATGATTGGGTTGATTTTATTGATTTTAATTTCAATTTTGGAAGGGCTAAAATTGATTCTAGAAGAGTATAATGGATTTTGACATGTTTGGATGTTTTAAAATAGATTTAAATTCAAGTTCAATCCAGAATGTGTAGTTATTGGCTTCTACTACTGATTTTAGCCGTGAATTTATTGTTTAGTTCACTTTTACCTAAATACATCCAAACACAGACCGCTTTATACATTCAACTCACTTTTAGCTAGAACCAATTATACAAAATCAATTCTCGCTACCGCAGAACCAAACACATGCATTTGTTCTCCTTATGTTATAGAGAAATTACATTAGGTATTACGTATTAATCTTATAGTTCAATTTAATTGCAATGATCTCAATTTACCTCTCTCCCAACAGCACTGAAGTTTAATTGCCGGAGCATTCTTGGAATCGACATTGATTCTGGTAAGATTCATATCTATTCTGATCTCTATTGCAGAAGGGTATTCTTCAATTTAAAAGTTAGCTTATCTTTTTTATGTTACTATCGGATGAGGCCTATATATGTGCTAAAGGTAACATATTTCTGATTTGTATGCTAAAAATGAGACATTAAGTTTGCTAATGAATCTTTAAAATGCCGAAGAACAATAACTTAGCTTTATGTTACTTAAACCAACTCATGCTATTAGCAAAGTCTCCTTGTAAGTTGTAATACTACAAAGCTGTATGAGGTGGCTAGTATGCGTTATACTATGTGAAAAATCAGGGTAGATTGACACACTCAACCTTAAAAAACACTTCATCTCATATTTAAGATGCACACTTATTTGTTCCGACTCTTGAATCCTATCGGATACTTATCAGAATATGTAGTTTTCAATTCTTTTAATATTGCTAGTAATTTGGCAACAGAGTAAGTCCTCATTTTTAAAATCCCAAATTGTTTAGTTTCAATTGTTTATTCTTTTGCTTTTCTGTGTTATGCTAGATCGAGTGGAAGATGCAAATTGGAATTTGAGAAAAACCGATAGATTGAAATCTGCCAAAAATAAACCTTCAAAGGTCTCCAAACTCAAGGACAACAGCCATACCGACCATTCAGAGAACAGTGCCACTGTATCATCAAATGTTAATACGAAAGAGATTTCAAAAGAGCCTTCGTCTTTGAAGCAAATTGATCTGCTCAATATTGTTTCTTTTGAACGAGAAAATTTTGTTCACTGTCGGCACCCACCAGGAAAGCACTATGATACTATTCTTTGGTGAGTTGCTTTTGCCCTTTCCGCTTCACTAAGTAGAACCTTTTCTTTGGGGGCATAAAGCTCTTGAGGGGAGGAAGGAAGAAATTGGCATTCCTTTTGTTTATCTTTATTATCTTTGTTATTTTGGGCCCTTTCTGGCCCATTGTTCAAAATTGTTTGTCTTTACGTTTTCTTAGGCCATTTCTAGCCCAATTTTTGGGTTTATTTCTAGTGAAGAATTGCTCTTCTCCCTTTTGTTTTTGCTCATTCCCGTGCTATGTGAGTTAACTCACGCTGAAAAATGCACCTACGTGAGTTAATTCACGTTGAAAATACACATACGTGAGTTAACTCACGTTCGGCTTTTTTAGGGGAATGAGCAATTCTAAATGGGAGAAGAGCAACTCTCTTATTTCTGCTAGATAGTTTATATCCAAATGGGTTATCTTCTTGTTGTAGTTTTTCATTTTTAAACATGAGCGCAACTGCCTTTATGTTCACCCAGCATTTACTTCATTTCAAATTACTAAGCTGCAGAAAGAAATTCTTAAGTGACACGTGACTTACCCTTTCTATATATACTAACTATTATTTGCAGTCTTAGTGTATCAAAATGGATACATCTAAATTGGGGGGATGATGGCTTAATTACATTATTTGCGGAGACTTGGAAGCTGCTCCGACCAGTAAGTATCATCTCCTACCATCCTATCATTTTTTTTCCTTCTCTTAGGTCTTAACCACATAATATAAAATTTCAGTTGAAAAAAGAAAAGGCTATGATATGAGACCTGTCTAGTGAGAGAATGATGTATTTATGCTGTAATTAGCTTCATATTATATTCTATGCCTGTGCATCAACCCTTGTAAACAATCTACGCCTGTCTCCTTCCGTTTCTCTTTATCTTGGTAATCGTGCTTGTTTTCTTGTGCCCACTTTCCCAAAGACCCGTCTCTCCCCTATATCCAAGTGCATTTTCTCTGCTCTCTCTATTCCTGCTCTGATTCGTTGTTCAAACTTGACTGATTTAACATTGCACATATTCTGTAGAGGTAACAATTAGCTAACCCTTTCTTACAATGTAATCTTTCTTCTGAGCAGGGTGGCATTTTTGTGTTGGAACCTCAGCCATGGAAGTCGTATGAAAGCAACCGTAATGCCTCAGAGGTAACAATTAGCTTGCCTTCTTTTCTGTGATTATTGATTTTTTTAGCTCAAAAGGGTGTACTGAGATGTGGAAACCTTTACATGATATATGGCGAGCTTACTGAGTTTACTTTATTCAGTTATCTTTGATTCGTTTGTTTTGTAAATTTTGTGCATGGTGTGGTTGTGTAATCAATCTCGTGAAATTTGAACCTATTTTGTTTAGGGATTTGCTTTTGAACAGAGCAAATCCTACCTTTTAAATGGATAGATGTCCTACGTTTTCTTCTATAATTTCATTTTATGTTGGTTGAGCAATTTATGCATTATCAATATGCTAATACTTAAACTTTGTTTTTACATTTTTTTCATCATTATTTACGAAAAATAGGGAAGGGTCTAGTATTGAGTCATTTTTTTCCCATTATGCAGATCACTGCTGCCAACTACCGTAATATAAAGTTTCGACCAGAAGAGTTTCAGGAAATACTGCTAGATAAGGTTTGTATTAAATACTCCAGGAGTTATATTTTCAAGTTTGTTCTATCAATAAGCACTCCTTTTGTTTTGCCAATTTATTTATAACAATTTTATTCAGATGCTAATGGATAATATTTAACTTATTTGTAGATTGGATTTAGAACAGTAGAAGCAATCACTTCAGATTTGACAGGCAGCACGACTGGTTTCAATAGACCAATTTTGATTTTTCAGAAATAACGTATGCTGAAAGCCATATGATGAGTGAATGCGATTCTTCCCAGTAGAGAAGTGCCTGTTATATATTGAGACTGAGATCAGTTACTAATAGACCCCAAGCTTGCATGCAATGAAGCTGCTGCTCAAGAGGATGACTGACATGCATGGAAGCAAATGTTTGGCTGAATGAAATTACAAATTATGACTTGTGTGTGTTTTGCCGTGAGTTTTTTTATTCACACATAATTTTGGATGAAATCATAAGAGATGAAGTAATGAATGTGATTTTGCAAACTTACCGATACTGCACCCTGAGATTATTCAATTGAATTTCATTCACCAAGAGAAATGTAATATATACGGTTATACCCTATGACATGCATGTGTAACCAATAGTTTAATACTGGCCAATGGCCAGCAATGAGTTGACTTGTTTTATGCTAACTTAAGTATCATGTCTATTTGGTGGTTGGTGTCAATGAGTGAAAGCAGTTATAATGCTCAACCAAATCCAAAGTTGTTTTACCCTGATACTACGTTAGTATCATTTTGATGGTGGGTGTGCCATTTTTAGGGATGGAAAGATATTAGGTTTAATTTGAATTGATGGAAAGGAAGAGCATGAATGAAATTATTATTTGACTTGTTTAATTATTTTTTATTTTTACTTGATATTTTCTTCTTGTCTTTTATTTTGGGAATGAAATATACTTTATTTTCCGTGTTATAAAAATATTTAGAGAATAAAGTGATTTACTTTATATATTTACTTTCAGTTTACTTACTATTCTTGTTATTATAGTCGAAGGGACAGATTCGATTTTTGTTGATGGCCCTGCCTTTTTTAGATGCTTTTTCTTTTGGTCTCATGTACTACTAATTAGTAAATGAAAATTTACTATCTTGTTCCTCCACTTTATGGTGATTTTAGACTTGGACAGTGCTATTTTCATTATTACACTGACTCAATAAACATCTTTCAAATGCTTGCACCCAATTGTGTCTGTCCCTGCATTTGTATAACTAGACCTTCATGGTTTATTCTAGGTAATTAGATGGTAATGATATTTTCCCTCTCCTCTTCTGTCATCTTCTCAAAACAGTATGTACCTAAGAGGATGGAGGGTGTTTTCATCTGTCACATCTCATAACTAACGCATCATCCGTTTCAAAATAAATTGTTTTATCTTTTCAATATAACCTTAAGGAAACAATCATAAATAAATGGAAAGTTAATAACAATTTTACTAAATTATTTTTATTAATCATCGATATATTCCATTATCATAAAAATGCAAGGTTTAAAATAATAACGTCGGAGTGATGCACATAGTAATAATTAGAAATACACTTGAAGGGAAAAAAAATTAAAACTACATTGAAAATTGAAAGTCTGAGATTTTTGTGTGCCTATTATGAGACAAAAGGCATAGTTTATGCTAATTTTAATACCAAATTAATATCGTGTATATAATCGAACTGCTTTGGAGTTTACAACATATATATATATATATATATAAAACTTGCAAGAAGAATATAATATAGGGTGCAAAACCACAGAAGTC